>Ga0180437_10001166_pt1 | contig 45600 bp, 39 predicted proteins | sample SS_ome_4_FD_132410 | JGI IMG/M metagenome (GOLD analysis project Ga0180437, IMG submission 132410) | Hypersaline lake sediment archaeal communities from the Salton Sea, California, USA - SS_3_D_1 metaG | ecosystem: Environmental > Aquatic > Non-marine Saline and Alkaline > Hypersaline >... | reverse complement strand
ATTCAATCGTCAGAGTTAGAGAAATTTTTGGGATTTTTATTATGGCAGAATGATTGATCGGCAGAATAATTACACTTTCTTTGCTTGCCCTAAAATTTAGAAATATAAGTCGGAGCCAGAATAATAATCATTCTGCCGTTAAATTATTCTGCCATCCATTCAAGCGTCAGAGTTTGAGAAATTTTTGGATTTTTTTATGGCAGAATGATTGATCGGCAGAATAATTACACCTTCGCTGATTGCCCTAAAATTGAAAAAATAAATCGAAGCCAGAATGCTAATCATTTTGCCGTTAAATTATTCTGCCATCCGTTCAAGCGTCAGAGTTTGAGAAATTTGTGGAGTTTTTTTTATGGTAGAATGATTTATCGGCAAAATAATTCGTGCCTGTTCCCAATTGACAAAATCCCTATCTATCATGTCAATCCGGCTTTAAATTCCTTCGGACACTGATTTGAATAGATACGCGCATGAGATCGCTTTAAAATTCAATCAAATCCAACAACACCACCGGAACAAAAAATGCCTCTTTCGTATTTTGTAACGTATCCCGCGTGACTACGATGGGTTTTTCGGTATCGTACTTTTGACGAAACTGGTTCAATATGGCCGGCATTTTTACGAGCTTTCTGAATTTTACCTCCAGCGGTATCATTTTTTCCCATTTTCGGACGACAAAGTCAATTTCAGACCTGGCAATGGTTCGATAAAAATAGATGTTATTAATGGATTTCTGGCGCTTTAAGCTGGTATAGACGAAATTTTCAACAAGATTTCCGGGAATGGCATCAAAGGTCAATGTGTTTTGGGGATGATAGTAATAGTATATCCCGGTATCATTCAGAAAGATTTTGGGCATTTTTGACAATTCTTTACGAATGTTGGTGTAAAAGGGATTGACCAAAGCATAAATGAACGTTCCGATAAGTATATCGAGGTATTTGGAGAGGGTTTTGTAATGAATCCCGAGCGTACTGGTTAGTTCATTTCGATTGACAAGCGCACTAACCTGATAACTTAACAACTGAACCAGTTTATTAAATGCCGAAACATTTTCCACATTCAGATACCCGGCTACATCTTTTTCGATGTAGGTTGAAATGATTTCTTTCAGGAGCATTCTTCGCGACGCATTGGATGGCTGCAAGGAAACCTCAGGATAACCACCCCATAAAATGTAAGCCGAAAAACGATGTTCCAGCTCTTTTTGATAAATACGATAAAAATCGGTTAAACTATTGAAATCATCATCCAGATTGAAACTCAAAGCAAATTTGTTCTCGGTTGAAAGGTACTCCTGAAAGGAGAAAGGGAACAATAGAAATTCGATTTTTCTTCCGGTGAGATATTCGGTGCTTTTTGATATTTCCAGGCTGGAAGAACCGCTGATAATCAGTTGGATGCCCAGGGATTCTCGCTTAATCATATCAATCAATACTTTAATAAATAAACCGGAATTTTTGATATATTGAAACTCATCGATCAGAACATAGGCATTGCGCTCGATGCCATACTCAAAGTTCAGGAATTTTAAAAATAGCCGGGCATCGCTGAAAATATCGGCATTTGAAAATTCATCGGCTGCCACATAAACCACCATTTTTTGTTGGGATTGCAGGTGATTTTTTATGTCGAGCAAGAGCGTTGTTTTACCAACTTGTCGCGCGCCTTTTATGAGGATGACTTTATCCCGGTCCAACCATTCCATCACATCGGTGAATAGCGTCCTTTTGATCATCAGGAGCACCTATTTGTTTGTTTAAAATGTTTTTCTAAGGTTAATAAAATAGTGCTAAAAAATCAACATTTTTTTTATATGAGCGTACTAATAATTTAACCAATTTTTACTGATCTTCCCTCGTTACTTCGTTCTGTCTGTCCCTGGCGGAATGCAGTTCCGTCGCTCTGCGACGAGTATCGAAATGAACACCGATACCATATAAAACCTCAATCATTTCCATTCGGGATGGAGATCATCCCTTCCGCATTCCCCTGCAAAGCGAGGGACGAGGTGTTTGTTTTTAATATTAAACTGGCGAACGATTACAATTTCATTTATATGCACCTTCTGAGAACATCATTCAATTTCTAAAAACCCATGAAAACCTCCAAACGTCTGGTTAATTTTTTCCTGGCCCTTTTCCTGATCATTCTTCTGTTTCCAATATGTTTGGTAATTGCGATCCTGATCAAACTGGATAGCCCGGGTCCCATTATCTTCCGGCAAAAGCGGGTGGGAAAGGGGGGACGCCTTTTTACTATTTTTAAGTTCAGAACACTATTTTATAACGCCAGGAAATATCAGTTAAAGCCGACAGACTCGTCTGATGCACGCATTACGCCCGTTGGACGGATATTACGTCCCGTTGGCCTGGATGAAATCCCGCAATTAATCAATGTGCTCAAGGGCGAAATGAGCTTGGTTGGACCCCGTCCGGAAATGTTATTCATCGTTACCAACTATACGCCGGAAGAAAAGCAGCGCTTACAGATCAAGCCTGGCATTACCGGATTATGGCAAATTTTTGCCCCCAAAGATGAACCCATTCATAAGCATCTGCAATACGACCTTTTCTATATCAAGCATCAAAGTGTTAAACTGGATTGCTGGATTCTGTTCCAAACCTTGCGTTTCCTGGTGGGTGCAAGAAATTTATCTGGCAAATTGGGAATGCATTTCATGCTTCGCAATTTGTATTGGATGCTGGATGCTTAATGTTTGATATTTGATGTTAGATACTTGATGCTTGATACTACTTCTGTAAAATTATTCCTTTCTTTCTAAAATCCAACATCCAACATCCACTATCAAATATCAAACATCCAATATCTAACATCCAACATCCCAGAAATCCCCCATGAAAAAAATCAAAATCCTGCACATTCTCGAAGCCACCATTGGCGGAACCCGCACCCATTTAAATCAACTCATTTCCCATTTAGACCAGAATAAATTCGAAATCCAGGTGATTGTTTCCACCCGGCGGACCCCTGGATTCCGGCGGGATATCGACATGATGAAAAAAATCGGGGTAAAGGTGCATGTAGTTGATATGGTGCGCAAGATTAAGCCGCTTAAGGATTTGCTCGATTTGATAAAAATCTATCGCATTATTAAAGCGGAACAATTCGACATTGTTCATGCCCACAGTTCCAAAGCCGGCGTTTTAGGCCGGCTGGCGGCTTACCTGGCTGGTATTAAAATTATTTTTTATACACCGCATGCTTTTGCCTTTATGGGATATTCCAATCGAATATCCCATTTTTTTTGCCGGTCTATTGAAAAAATGCTTGCCAGGCTTACAATGAGAATAATTTGTGTTTCTGAGAGTGAGAAGAAAATAGCGATCCGCAATGTTTGTGAGAAGAATAAAATTATTGTCATCGGAAACGGTGTGGAACCGGCTTTTTTTTCCCCTCAGGAAAAACAAATTGATGTTCTTAAACATCAATTGGGCATAAAAAATAAAAAAATCATTGGAACGGTAGGTGATTTTCGTCCACAAAAAAATTATGATTTATTTTTAAAAATCGCATTCGAAGTGACGCAAGTTTGTCAGGATATTACATTTCTAATTATTGGTGATGGCGAAAGGCGTTTACAAATTGAAAAAAAAATAACTGAATATGCTTTAGGAAAAAATATCATTCTTCTGGGCCGTATAGACCAGGTTCATCAATATTACTCAATCATGGATATTTTTCTGCTTACTTCCTTGTGGGAGGGAATGCCCTACTCAGTTTTGGAGGCTATGGCAATGGGCATTCCGGTGGTAGCAACTAATGTCCCAGGTTTAAGGGATGTAGTAGTTGATAATATAACAGGATATCTCGTACCACCTGATAAGCCGGGTGAAATTGTACTAAAAGTAATTCATTTGTTGCATGACACCCAAAAACGACAAAAGTTTGGTTTAAATGGTAAAGAACACATCTTTAAATTTTTTCAGATTGAAGCTCAAGTTGTAAAATTAGAAGAATTGTATGAACACGTTTATTTTGTAAATAATTGAGAACGATTTGAATTTAAATGAAAAAAATTAGTTTGAGGATTCAAGGACTATTTGTGTTGTAAACCGTTATTTTTGCGTCTTTGTCATTCATCATTTAGAAGGCTTTATGCTCTTGTATTTTAAACTAAATTTCTTTGCAATAAAATAAATTTTGTATGATGATTGCCTTACTCCAATATGAAGATTTATCCTTATCATCACAGTCAATTCCCCTTTTGGTCCCTCCCTTTAATCCCTCATTTAGATATCAAATATCAAACTAACATCCTTCTGCTAATTCCAGATCAAATAGAAGGCTGCCTGTCAGGTTAAGAATCACTGTGGTAATACCTGAATCGTTTTCCGACTCCTAATAAAACTGCCCTTCAAAGATTTCTTTGATTTGCTTCAAATCGGTGGTGTAGCCTAAGGCGACCATGAGTTTGATTCTGGCTTTTGGGCCGGATAAATCGCCGCCAAAAATGACTCCCAGCTCGTGCATTTTTTTACCACCGCCACTCCCACTATAAACGCCTAAAACCCGGCCTTTTAGACAGCGGGATGTCAATACCACCGGGATATTAGATTGAATCGCTCGACAGACTTTCTCGGCAGCCAGCGCCGGGATATTGCCGCGGCCCAGCCCAGCAATCACCAGCCCGCGCACGCTTTTTTCGACGGCAACGGCGATTAGATTCCCCCGATCGCCGGCCGCCATTTCAATGAAAGCGACATCTTCCTCGATGCGATTGGCGGGAATTTGCTCGCGAATATTGGAATGCCGAAAAATAATAACCCGGTCTTCGTCAACAATCCCCAGCGGACCATATCCCAGCGATTCAAAGGTGGCGACATTGCTGGTGTAGGTTTTTCTTACTTCTCGTGCGGCGTGAATCTCATCATTTAACACCACCAGCGTCCCCAGATTACGGCAATTGTCAGCACAGGCCGTTTTTACGGCAGCCAATAAATTTCGAGGGCCGTCGGTCCCTAATTCATTGAAACTGCGCATGGCCGCGGTGCAAACGACGGGTTTGGGAGAGTCGACCACCAGGTCTAACATATAAGCCGTTTCTTCAAGGGTATCGGTACCGTGAGTGATGATAACGCCTTGAATTTCGGGACGAATAGATTGCTGCTGACTCAATTGCGCCAGTTGGAACATCATAGCCGGGGTCATTTCCGTACTGTCGATGTTGGAAAATTCGATTAATTCCAGGTCAGCAAATTGATTGATTTCGGGGACGGCGGCCAGTAATTCTTTGCCACTGTGGGCAGGCAATACGGCATTGGTAAAAGGGTCCCATTTCATGGCAATGGTGCCACCGGTGGTAATAATGACGAGGTGTTTACGGCTCATTTAAATTTTTATTTCCCTTTGAAGGCATAATTCATCAAGATTTTTTCCGCCTCGGATTGAATGATGTGCCAGGCTAATAAAACATCATCCCAGGTTGTTTTGAGATTCCCGATTGCCAGCCGAATTCCATATTTTCCTTTCAGCACGGTATGTGACAGAAAGACTTTACCGGTCTGATTAATATTTTCCAATAATTGTTGATTGAGTCGGGTTAATTCTGCTTCCGGTAAAACCGTTTTATGGCGGGGGATAAAGCGAAAGACGAGGGTACTAAAGGGTACCGGGGCCAGGAGTTGAAAATTGGAATTGACCTCGATGAGACTTTTTAATTGTTGCGCAAATTGAATGTGTTCCCGAATGGCGTCGATAATGCCACTCTGCCCAAAGCTACGAATAACCAGCCACAATTTAAGCGCCCGAAAACGACGTCCCAGGGACACGCCGTAATCCATTAGATTGGTGGCACTTTCACTTTCAGCAGTCTTTAAATATTCGGGGATTAAACTAAACGCCTGCCGCAAGACTTCAGGTCGCCGACAGTACAACACACTACAATCAATTGGCGTAAACAGCCATTTATGTGGATTTACCACAATTGAATCGGCGAATTCCCAATCGGAGAACAACGCTCTTTTTTCCGGTAAAATCGCGGTTACGCCGGCATAAGCGGCATCCACGTGGAGCCAGAGCTGGTATTGTTGACAGATTTTAGCAATTTCGGCGACCGGGTCGACACTGGTGGTGGAGGTGGTACCTAAAGTGGCAATGACGCCAATTGGTTTAATTCCCCGCTTTATATCATCCTCAATTGCCTGTTGGAGTACGCTGGCATCCATTCGAAAAGCGGCATCGGTGGGAATTTTACAGAGGCCGTTTTGCCCAAAACCCAATACAATCGCGGATTTTTCAATGGATGAATGGGCTTCCGTCGACGCATAAAAGCGTAATGGTGGCAGGTCTTGACGGCCGGCTAAGCCCTGTTCACGAATATTAAGTCCGGCAGCTTCGCGGGCGGCGGCCATGGCACACAGGCTACTCACTGACGCGGTGTCGTTAATAAGCCCTGCGAAGGTTTCCGGCAGGCCCAGCATTTGTCGGAGCCAGTCTAATACCACCTGTTCTAATTCAGTGGCCGCGGGAGAACTTTTCCAGAGCATGGCATTCACATTCAGCGCGGCGGACAGCATCTCCCCTAAAATGCCCGGTACCGAGCCGGTAATTGAAAAATAGGCAAAAAAACGGGGATGATTCCAGTGGGTAATTCCGGGCAGAATGATTTGGTCGAAGTCCTCTAAAATCTGTTGAAATGATTCCGGATTGTAGGGTGCTGATTCCGGTAAAATCTGCTTGATGTCACCCGGTTTCATTGGGGCTAACACCGGATAATGCCGAATATTTTCAAGGTAATTGGCAATCCACTCGGCGATTTTTTCAGCTTGTTCCAGAAAATTTTCCGGGGCAAGATCCCGGTGAGTTTTTGAATTAGGTTTTGATTTTGGGGGTGCATCCATGTTATTGTGCTCCTTCAATTTCATAAATACGCCGTTTTGGATAAATTACGATCCGGATTTTGGCACATAATTAGTGTAGTGAATAAATTTCAATCGATAAAGGTACTGAAAAAATGCGGCCAGCCGTTCGTACACCGGTTCCACTTTATCACCGAAGGTTTGATGCAGTTGCTCTCCAATATATTCAATCGTGTTTTGGCCGTCACACAGCTCCCAGACCTTACTCCCAAATTCATCCAGGTGAATTCGAAAATAAGCATTTTTCAGGCGTGGCGCCAGGTATTTGATAAAAAATTTATTCGTGAATTTGGGTTGAATAATTGAAACGTGCCCGTCTTCCTCTTTTTCGAACGGTCTGATTCGTTCGGGAATTAATTCCAGTAGATTTTGTTCTTTTTGATTTTTCACTTTTCAATAAAATTGCAATATTACAAAATAATGCCAGGGCCAACGGAATTGTTTTGTGCTGACCCTGGCGTTTTAAATTTTGTATTTATAATACTAAATCATTGAGCATCACTCGTTTCAAGGTATCAGGCATTATCTCTTTTTAATGCCTTTAGTGAATAATTAATCAAAACATAAGCCAGGATGATAAAAATCAAAAATCCCAGTATACTAAATCCTTCTTTGGCTTCAGCTAAAGTATGTTCTGTATTTTCTTCGATTAATTCTTTATACTCACTCGTTGCCCGGACACCAATCACCGCTTCCAGTTGATCGGAGAATTTTTGCTTCCCGATAATTACCTGATCCTGTAATGACCTAAGCTGGTTAATTACCGTTGCCGGAACTGCTTCGGATTCGAGTTCACGGAGTGCTGGTTTGGTAATTTTAAAGGCTGGTGGATCCTGAGGGGTGTGTTTCATGATCAATGCCTGGTTTTCAGCCGCGGTAGTTGGGCCCAGGATTGCTTTCAGTGTATCTGAGAAAGTCTCTTCGCCAATGACAGGCGCATCGGCTAAAATTTCCAACTTATCGGCTACGGTCGCCGGAACGCCTTCGGCAATCATTTGCTCCAATGCCGGCGGATTAATCACATAAGCTGAATCGACGTTGCCGACAATATGATTCAGCTTAATATTGGATACCACCAAAATCGCCAGAATGATTCCCACCAACGCTTCGCCGGCAACCAATCCGGACGAAATCAACAGGCCCGCACTTTCGACAAATGATTTTTTCTGCTCGCGGAGGTCTTCTTTTTTCTGCGCTAATTTTTCCTGACCCCTGGTTCGAATGAGCTGGGCAACGGCCTCCTGGATTTTACCCGTGAGGCTTTTAACTTCTTCCGGCGGCAACTCGGTTTCAATTTCCTGGGCGACTTCATTTTGAAGTCGGGTTTGGACTTCGGTAGATTCGACTTCCCGGTCGATTCTGCCATCAGCGATTTTTTCAGTAATAAATTTAAAAATGCCACCAATAAAAATGGCAAAGGTGGTTGTGAATGGCAGGTACATGCCCACAGAAATCAACATGGGGGAAGGCGAATTCAGGAGAATCAACGCCACGGCGAAGAGCATTCCGGCGATCACTAGCGGCCAGGCCATTTCACCACTGATAATGCCCGAGGACATCATTGCCATTAAGCCGGCCTGGGGGGCTGGCAGTGCGTCGCTGCCAATGGTGTTCGCCTGGTGCAGCCACATAATCGGGAGCACCAATACCAGCGCGGCTGCCACAACGCCAATCGTTCCGCCAATCTGCATTCGGTAGGGAGTACCACCCAGAATGTGCCCCACTTTCCAGTCTTGCATCATATCACCCGCGACACCGGCCACACAACAAACGACCGAGGCCACCGCAAGAGTGGCGGCGATGCCCTGGATACCGGCATCCCCTTTTCCGCCCAGGCCCACTAAAAGCATGAGTAAAGCCGCAATCAGCAACGTCGAAAGGGTCAGGCCTGAAATCGGATTTGATGAAGAGCCAATAATTCCTACTAAATAACCGGCCACGGCCGCGAAGATGAATCCGGCAATCGCCATGACAACTGCCGCGAGCAGGCCGGAACCCCAGCCGCCGCTAAACCATTGATAAAGGATGACCATACAGATAACTAACGCCCCAATGGCAACGAAAACCAATCCAAACGGCGCATCTTTGTCGGTACGGGCGACCTGAGTGCCGGCTTTGGCGGCACCAATATCGGCAATTCCTTTTTTAATACCACTAACGAGACTATTGCGCATTTTAAGAAGCGTATAAAAAGCACCCACCAGCATTCCACCGACAGCAACAGGTTTAACGGTGGCATTGTAGGCGGATTTTGCCAGCGCAATCCAATCGGAACCTCCAACAATATCCCCCAGATAATTCCCCATTAACAGTAATACAATTGGCATTAAAAATAGCCAACCGAAAATTCCGCCTGAAATCGTGATGGCTGCCAACCGGAAACCAATAATATAACCCACTCCGACAAATGCCGGTGAGGCACTGGGACTTTGTAGCAGGCTCTGTCCCTGGTAAGCTTGTTCACCACCGGCGATGAGCTTGGCGTTCGAGTCAAGCAGTCTAATTTTCGACGCTCCAAATGAGATCATCCCTTCAATATGGTCCTTAATAATCGTGATGCCATTGGCATTTTTAAAGAATTCAATGATTCCGGCCAGGAGCATTGAACCGAAAACATAACCCGCGCCGGAACTGCCACTTTGTCCGATTTTAACAATTTCCGCACAGGCTTTACTTTCCGGATAAGGCAGTTCTTTGTCTTCAATGAGTGCCCGTCTTAGAATAATCACAAATAAAACTCCCAAAATGCCACCGACCAACATCAGAATTGTGCTTTGAAAGTAATGGAATTCTTCCCACACGCCGGCAATAATGAAGGCCGGAATGGTAAAAATCGCGCCGGCGGCCAGGGCTTCACCCACCGCACCGGTAGTTCGGGCCATGTTCTCTTCGAGGATCGTCCCTTTAAATAAGCGGAGCACTGCCATCGAAATCACAGCGGCGGGAAAAGTGGCGGCGACGGTCATACCGGCTTTTAGTCCAAGATAAGCATTGGCGGCGCCGAGGATAACTGCCAGAACAATACCCAGCAAGATCGCTTTTAGTGTTAGTTCTCGCATGTCCGTATCGACTGGAACATAAGGTTTGTAGTCATTTCCTTTGGTAACACCTGCATTCGTTTGAGCCATTAATGTTTCCTCCCATTTTTAAAATTGCCAGAAAATTAATTAATCGTTCGCGGTGTTGTGACTGAAAAAATCAAGCGCCGGATAAATGTTGAAAAGGTATTCAGTACTTATTGTGTTCAAAAAAGCATTCATAGAAATTTTGAGAAAATTGTCGCTATGTTCTGGTTTAAGCAACTGAGGTCGACTCAATACTTACGTTTGGATGAGTCATTGTTTTTTATCTCGCGCTTAATGCTGATTTTACAGGCAGAAAGTTAAAAAATTTAAATTGAAACATATCATAAAATCAATAAAAAGTCAAGCAAAAAATTGGTGAATTCTCACTAACCATATTATCGCTGGAAGCGATAATATGGTTGGGGGGACGGCGATAAAATGGTTTTAGGAGTGTCTGCATCACATAAAGGCGATGCAATCCGGACTCGACCGTCATCTGAGGTCTTGCCTCTGTTTTTCAATTTTCCTTGCTTTTGCTTTTTCAATATATTATATTTGCAGAACTTTTTCGGTTTTCACCCAAATTAACCAATTCCGTTTTATCTTTTATAAATTTAATATGGCATTTTTTAACGACATTACACTGGGTCAATACTTTCCGGTGGACTCGCCGGTGCATCGTCTTGATCCCCGCACAAAGCTGCTGTGTGCCATTATTTATATGAGCTGGCTTTTACTCATCGAAAGCTGGATTACGATTGGGTGGGTGATTTTTATTGTTTGGCTGGGCCTTCAATTTTCAAAAATCCCGCTGGTCATTGCTCTGAAAAATATTCGTCCCTTTATCTGGCTGTTTCTCCTCACTTTTTTTTTACATTTATTTTTATCGGAAGGGCGAATTTTATGGATTATTCCTTTTTTAGATGTGCCAATTTACCGGGAGGGACTGCAATTTGGTTTATTATATAATTTTCGTCTGATCATTCTCATTCTGGTGGCGGCTTTATTAACACTGACAACTTCACCGGTTGATCTGACGGATGCCCTGAATCGGTTACTTGCACCGCTTAAAAAATTGAATGTGCCGGTTCACGATTTTGTGATGATGATGAGTCTTGCTTTGCGTTTTATTCCAACGCTATTACAGGAAGCTGAGCGGATTCAAAAAGCGCAAATGGCGCGTGGACTTTCTTTTGACGGTAGTTTATTCCAAAAACTAAAGCAGATGATTCCGTTATTACTGCCGCTGTTTATTTCGGCGTTTCGGCGAGCGGAAGAATTGGCGCTGGCAATGGATGCCCGCTGTTACAATTGTAATGCGACTCGTACCAATTATGTTCGGCTAAAATTTACCAACATTGATTATTGGGTGATGGGGCTTTCAATCGTGGTGATCTTAGTGAATGTTGGATTTAATCTTGTGGTGTGATTGAACGAAAAGTCACTTTTTTGTCATTCTGAGGAATCCTTCGACAGGCTCAGGATAAATTCTGCGACGAAGCATCTCTGCGCGGTAACCTTCTGTTTATAAGGGCGTTGACGTTAAGAGATGGTATCTGCTCAATATTTTATGACAGATTTCAGACTCATTTTCACACGGAGACACCGAGAGCACGGAGCAAACACGGAGAAAAAATAAGAATGCAAACTCCGTGAACCTCGGCTTTCTCCGTGTCTCGGTGTGAAAATAAAATTTTTCGAGGTACCTGAGATTTTGATGTTACAAAATAAACCTTAACAGGTATATCAATCAGATTTGAGATGGGGTTACTATTAATCCTGATATGCGAAATATTAAAATCACCATCGAGTTTGATGGGACGAATTATAATGGTTGGCAGATTCAGCCGGGAAGGCCGACGATTCAAGGGGAGATTGAAAGGGCACTGAATAAACTGGTGCAGCAGGAAATCAAAATTATTGGGGCGGGACGGACGGACACCGGTGTGCATGCCCTGAACCAGGTGGCCAATTTTCTTACGGAGAGTCAGTTACCTTTGATTGTCTTTCAAAAGGGCTTGAATCGATTCCTGCCACTGGATATTCGTATTTTAAAGGTTGAAGCAGTGCCACTTGCTTTTAATGCCCGTTACGATGCTAAATATCGAAAATATCGTTATCATTTAAGCACTCGAAAACGGGCCATTAATCGACTGTATTCCAGTTATTGTAAATATCCTCTTAATTTCACGGTAATGCAGGCGGCAATTCCCTACTTAATGGGGAAACATGATTTCCGTTCATTTTGTAAGCTTAATACGGCGCTCAAAAATTTTGATTGTGAAATATTTTCGATCATTTTACGGCAACTGGCCGATGAAATTGTTCTGGAGATTGTCGCTAATCGATTTCTGCATCATACGGTGCGTATTATTATGGGAACGTTAATTGATATTGGCCGTGAACGGCGACCGCCCCATTTAATGTACGATATCCTTCAGGCCCGGGACCGCAAAATGGCTGGTAAAACGGCTCCGCCCCAGGGATTGTTTTTGGTTGAAGTGGGGTATCAAGATTTTAAAATGTAAAAACGTTAAGCCCAATTTTTATTTAATTATATTTATTTGAGATAAACAGGTATGAAAATAATTAACCAAACTGAAGAACCGGAGGTTGGAATGAAGATTTTTATTGATACGGCAAATATACGGGAGATCAAAGAAGCGGCCAGTGTGGGGATTCTCGACGGGGTTACCACCAATCCGACATTGATTGCCCGCGAACAGGGAAAATTCGAGGACATTATTCGGGAGATCTGTGAAAATGTCGATGGGCCGGTGAATGCCGAAACCGTGAGCCAGGACGCCGACGGCATCATTCGCGAAGGGCGCACGCTCCACCAGATTCATGAAAATGTGGTTGTTAAAATTCCAATGACCACGGAGGGTTTAAAAGCGGTGAATGTGTTAGAATCAGAGGGAATTAGTTGCAATGTGACGTTGATTTTTAATCCAATGCAGGCACTGCTGGCCGCAAAAGCCGGGGCTTCTTATGTAACCATTTTTGTCGGGCGATTGGATGACGCCAGTCACGAAGGGCTGGATTCAATTCGAAAAACAGTTACTATTTTTGATAACTATGTCATCGAGACGGAAATTATTGTGGCCAGTATCCGAAATCCTCTCCACGTGCTTGAATCGGCACTGGCTGGTGCTGATATTGCAACCGTGCCCTTTAAAGTCATTGAACAACTGGCCCGGCACCCGCTCACCGAACTGGGAATTCAAAGCTTTTTAAAAGATTGGGAAAAGGTAAAAAATCGATAATTTTCCTGCGGTAGCTTTTTTCACCCGCACCTGAACCAGCACGCTACTTCGATTAACATCCTGGAAAATAGAAAAAGTAACTATGAGTTTCCCCCGGCTAAAGTGACTTTAGGCTACTATTTTAGGGGCCTGAGATTGGCAATAACGCCGAATGATCACCTTTTCAGGAATGGAACAGGAACCGCCCTGATTCGTAAAATGAGTGATTCAAAACCTGGGACAGTGAATTGAACAAGCCTGGCGATTTGATTTAGCAAGGGTCAATTTTAATAAGTTAGCAATTGTAACTGATTAAGTTCATTGATTCACGTCCTGAGCTAATTTTCAATGGCTATTTTATTTATAATAGAGGACCGACCAGGATGAAAAAAACGTTTACTTTCATGGGACTCATTGGCTGTTTACTGGTTAGCTTTTTAGTGTGCAATTCGAATATTGATTCGAAACAACAACAGCTTTCTTCAGAGCAAGCTGCAGAATCAGCAGTTATTGCCACAGCATTAGCCAATTCAAATCAGAATCTTGATAACGACGCTATTTCCACCTCCCGTCGAAATGCCATTACCCGGGCGGTGGAAAAAGTCAGTCCGGCCGTCGTCGGAATCAATGTGATTCAACTGCGCGAAGTCCGGAGCAATCGTTACTTCAACGACCCGTTGTTAGATTATCTGTTTGGTGGCTATCGTTTTCGTCAAAAAGTGCAAAGTTTGGGTTCAGGTTTTATCATATCGGAAGATGGCTACATTTTAACCAATGAGCATGTCGTTCAGAATGCGGTTGAAATCGTGGCAACCTTAACCGGTGGGAAAAAATATCAGGCTAAAATTGTGGGTTCAGATGTTACTTCCGATATTGCCCTGCTTAAAATTGAAGATACCAATTTGCCATTTGTAAAACTGGGTGATTCAAATGATACGATTATTGGCGAATGGGCAATCGCTTTTGGCAATCCATTTGGTTTATTTGACATTGGGGCTGAACCCTCGGTGAGTGTGGGCGTCATTAGTGCCACCAATCGCGATTTCGAACGTCAGGATGAGCATGTTTATCAGGATATGATTCAAACCGATGCGGCGATTAACAGTGGCAACAGTGGGGGGCCGCTGGTTAATAGTAACGGAGAAGTTATTGGAATAAACACCTTTATCTATTCTGGTAGCAACGTCGTGGGGACTTCCATCGGTCTGGGTTTTGCTCTGCCCATTAATCGTGTGAAGCGAATTTTGCGGGATTTAAAAGAAAATGGGAGCGTGAATCGGCAGTTCCGAACTGGTTTGAAAATTGATAATATTAGTCAGCTTCACGCCCGTTTTTTAGGTTTGGCCTCGACCAGTGGGGTTATCGTTGCTGATGTGGAAAAAAACAGCCCTGCCGAAAGAGCCAATCTCGAAGTGGGTGACGTTCTCATTCGGGTAAATGGTTACCAGATTAATACTGTCGAGGATATTTTCGAGGTAATTGATCGAACGGACGTCAAAGGTGGGGACGTATTAACCTTAACCGTTCTTCGTCGAAATCGTCAATTTGAGACCTATTTAAAGCTGGAAAGAATTCCTTAAGCAAGGGGCTGACTGGCATCCAGGAATGTTGAACTCGACTTTTTAAGAATGGATATTCTTAAAAAACATTATTTTTACTTGCTCCAGAGAAAAAAAATGTGTATATTCTTCTCATTTCAAATGAATACTTCCAGTTGTTGATAAAACAAATTTAAAATCGAATTGTTAAATAACATGTATTTCTAAGAGAAACATTTGAGGTGTATGTTGACTAAGCAGAGTTTAATACGTGAAGAAACTTCGAAGCGAATTTATTCTACAGAAAATGATGAACACTTAATTGTCGAATTTTTAGATGCTTTGGATTTCAATGACTCAGATTCCAAACGAACCGTTAAAGGTATCGGTGCAATTAATAATAATATTGCCGCTTATCTCCAGAATTATTTGGAAGGATATCATATTTCCACTCATTTTGTGCGTTCGATTTCAGAAAATGAAATGTTGGTTAAAAATACCAGACCCATTCCGATTGAAGTCGTCATCCAAAATGTTTCGAATGATTCGTTAACAAATCGATTTGGAATTGAATCTGATCAGGAATTGCAGCAACCCGTTATCGAATATTATTGGAAAAATGCAGACCGCGGGAATCCGTTAATCAATGGTTCTCATGCGGTGGCGATTGGTTTGTTACGAGCGGAAGAGTTACGGGGATTTGAGCGACTGATTCAAAAAGCGAATGCGGTGTTGTTGGCTTTTTTCTTTCGGCGTCAGCTTAAACTGAGAGAATTGGTACTTCATTTCGCGGTCTATAAAAAGACGCTCGTTATTACCAGCAATTTATCTTTGGATACGATTTCGCTAATGGATCCGCAGAGCAAGATGCAATATAATGAATTTTTAACCACCAAAGAAGATGCTGAAATCATCTCTGCCCTGGCAACCTTGCAACAAACAATTGTCGGTGAAAATGTTTAGGAGGTCGTGTTGGCGAAAGAAGGGCGTTCCCTGATTATCCCCTTTTTAATAAGTGCTCTCATTTTAACCCTGAGCACATTCTTTTTCCGCTGGGGAATTTTATTCGTCTTGTCAATGATAAGCTGGATAAGCGTGGGGTTTTTGATTTACTTTTTTCGCGATCCGGAACGTATGATTCCTGCTAATGAAAATATCATTTTATCGCCGGCTGATGGTCGAATTCTGTCAATTGAAAACATTCATGAGAATGAATATTTACATGAATTGGTCCAAAAAATATCGATATTTATGTCACCCTTGAATGTTCACATTAACCGCATTCCGTTGAGCGGCCGGGTTGAATATTTTCGTTATCAACCGGGCAAATTTCTAGCCGCCTATCGAGCGGAATCCTCAACCGAAAATGAGCAGGCGATTATTGGTATTTCCAATGGACAGACCCGGCTGTTATTTAAGCAAATTGCGGGCGTGCTCGCGCGGCGAATTGTTTGTCAGTTGAAAAAGGATGAACCCGTGCGATTGGGTGAACGATTTGGGATGATTAAATTTGGTTCACGGGTAGAGCTTTTTTTACCGCATCAGATCAAGGTTCAGGTCAAATTAAACCAATCAGTCAAAGGTGGCGAAACTATTCTTGGAGTCATTCTGGATGGTCATGAAAAATAAACCGAAAAAAGTGATTATTCCAAATATGTTTACCGCCCTAAACGTATTTTGTGGTTTTTTGGCCATCATTTATACCACGAAGGCTGGTTTTAGTGAAGTTGTTGTGGATCCTGCTTTTGCCACGGCGGCCTGGTTGATTGTGTTAGCCAGCGTCTTTGATACCCTCGATGGTAAAATTGCCCGTATGACCAAATCCTACAGTGAATTTGGAATCGAATTCGATTCACTGGCTGACGTGGTTTCTTTTGGGGTAGCGCCTTCGTTGTTATTGTATAAATTATATTTTTTTCGCTTTGAGACCTTCGGGATTGTGCTGAGCTTCTTTCCGCTTTTATTTGGAAGTATTCGACTGGCTCGTTTCAATGTTCAAATTTCCGGATTTGAAAAACACGGTTTCGCCGGGTTACCCATTCCAACGGCGGCTACGGGAATCGGGACATTTGTTTTGTTTAGTTTAAATGAACAGATACCGTTTGAAATGCCGCATCAGACATTATTCAAACCATTTCTGACGCCGTTGGTCTTATTGCTTTGCTTTTTAATGGTGACAGTTTTGCCGTATGACCCCTTGCCGAAACTTTCGCTTCGCCGGGGGTGGGCTAATATTTTTAAATTAATTTATTTAGTGGGTGGACTGATATTAATCGCGTTTTTTCCAAAACTAGTATTTTTTCCACTGGTGATGGTATATGTTTTTTCCGGTATTTTTCGATGGTTGATTTGTATTTTTAATACGAATGTGAAGGCCAGTGACGTATCTACTGAGACAGAATGATTTCCTGGAAAATTTAAACCGGCAAGCTTTTCAAATGTTGTCGGTTTAAATGGTTAAATTCTTTTTGGACTGAGCGCAGCTATGATTCAACAAAATGAGAAATCAACGTTATCTGATATGGAATTGAATGACGCGATTGTTTAAGAAAAAATCCATCGGTTATATCATCCTGGTGCTATTTTTAGGTTCGATCATTGGAACGACGCTGGGCAAAATCATTGCGTTGGTGTTGCCCGACGGTTCAGTCGTCGAGAAGTTCTTCCTGGAAGCGTTCAGATGGGGTGTTAAAACCTTTACCGTCGACATTGGTCTTTTTCAATTCACGCTTGGTTTTGAATTTGAATTAAATGTGGTTGGTATTATTGGGATTGCCTTTGCGGGTTACCTGTTGCGCTATTATTTATGAAAAACATCGTGACTAATCACAGTTGGACAAACTGTTTAAACCATCATGCAAAGACGCCAAGACGCAAAGGATTCGCAAGGATGTTGATTTCAAATCAGATAATTAAAAAATTAAGGTTTTTATAAACCATTATCTCATATTTTCAAATGAATATTAATTAAAGGAGGTGCCACATGTTTGGGATGGGTACCTGGGAAATTTTAGTTATTATGGTTGCGGTTTTATTACTTTTTGGCTCAAAAAGATTACCAGGAATCGCCCGAAGTCTTGGCAAGGGAATTAATGAACTCAAACGGGCGGCGGAAGATATTAAAAAGGATTTAAACCTAGATGAAATTAAACGCGATTTAAACGGTTAATTCCAGTTCTTGTTTTAAATAAGCATCTTCAAATCGAATGAAGAGAGGAGGAAAGTCATGTTTAACTTTTTGGGATTTTTCGCAGTATTCGGGCTGCCTGGTCACTGGGAAGTCGTTATTATTTTATTGGCCATCTTATTGTTATTTGGTGGCAAGAAAATTCCTGAACTGGCACAGGGATTAGGCAAAGGCATCAAAGAATTTAAAAATGCCACTCGTGAAGAGCTGGGCGACGATAAAGAATCTGCTGAATCGGAAGAAAAAAAATAATAAGCCCTTTTCCGGAGCTAAATAAAAGCTTGGTTCCGAGCCTTATTCTGGTTCAGGCGGTTTTGCTCGCTTCATCCATTTACTAAAATTAAGCCGCCAGTACTGTCAATATCTTGATTTTCCAATTATTTTAGTAAATGTTTTAATTATTACTCGGAGCAGAATCCTGAACAATATCTTTCTGGGAGATATATTGGGTCGTTAATGAAGGCCTTTCGACAACAAATTTATTCAGCCTGGTTGGTAATTGCTGGCAATCGTTCTTTCCCCTTTTTATCTCCCTGTCATTATTGTGGGGATTAGATCTGGCCTTTAATCGAATAATTCCGCTTATGTCAATTATGCCACAGATTGATTTTAAAAATTGCTACCATCCATTTTATTTTTTGCTTACCTCGCTTCCTGCTATCACGGCTTTTAGGCTTAAAGAAAGCCTCAAATTTTCCTTCAAAATAAAGTTTAATGATATTTTAAAATGGTACCGGATCTTACGGGTAGACCGGTGCGGTACCCGCCTTCCGGAAAATCTCAGATGCACTTGCCAATTGGTTCATGATACATTTTTTGATCATAAAATTATCTTTTTGGGGAATTAGATGGATTATGAACCCGTCATTGCGCTTGAGATTCACGCTCAGCTCTTAACGCAATCAAAAATCTTTTGTGGCTGTTCCACGCAATTTGGGGCGATTCAGAATTCACAGGTGTGTCCGGTCTGTGCCGGTATGCCGGGGACGTTGCCGGTGCTCAACCAAAAGGTGGTTGAGTTGGCCATTAAAATGGGACTGGCTTTGAATTGTCGCATTAATGCACATTCGGTTTTTGCCCGCAAGAATTATTTTTATCCGGATTTACCGAAGGGTTTCCAGATTTCACAATATGCAGCGCCCCTTTGCCAGGAAGGATTTCTTGAAATTGAAGTCGAGGGAGTGGCGCAAAAAATTCGAATCATGCGGATTCACCTGGAAGAAGATGCGGGTAAGTCAATTCATGCCGAAGCCTTCGTCCCGGAAGACCAAACCTTCATTGATTTAAATCGTTGTGGTGTCCCCCTTATTGAAATTGTAACGCAACCTGATTTTCGTGCACCTGCCGCCGCATTTGTATTTTTAAAGCAAATCTGTCAAATTGTTCAGTACCTGGAAATTTGTGATGGGAATCTCGCCGAAGGGAGTGTGCGCTGTGATGCCAATATTTCCTTAAGACCGGTTGGGACAACCAAATTAGGCGTTAAGACCGAGATAAAGAATTTGAATTCATTTCACGGGGTGGTGAAAGCCCTGGAATTCGAAATTGATCGACAATCGGCGGTTCTCGAATCAGGAGGGCGGGTAATTCATGAAACCCTGTTGTGGGATGCGCAGATGAACCGGGCCATTCCAATGCGATCAAAAGAAATAGCGCCTGATTATCGTTATTTCCCTGAACCGGATTTAGCACCGCTTCAAGTCAGTCAGGCCCTGATCGAATCGATTCAGGCGGATTTACCTGAATTACCAGCGGCGCGAAAGAAACGTTTTATTGAGCACTACCAGCTCTCCGATTATGATGCCGCAATCATAACCGAGAATCGGGAGATTGCCGATTATTTTGAGCAGTGCCTGCAAGATACATCATTTTCAAAAGATGTCAGCAACTGGATCATGGGCGAGGTCCTCCATTTTCTTAATAATAACAAAATTAAAATCAGCGCTTTTCCGATAATTCCACAAAACTTAGCTGCCCTGATAAATCTGATTAATCAGGGAACCATCAGTAGAAAAATAGGTAAAACAGTATTTGAAAAAATGACAGCTACCGGTAAATCGCCGGAAAACATTATTGAAGCGGAAGGATTAAATCAGTTATCTGATATTTCAAAACTCACTCCCGTAATTCAGGACGTTTTAGAGAGCAATCTCAATCAAGTGGTACAATATCGAAATGGTAAAAAGAAACTGTTGGGTTATTTTATCGGTCAGGTCATGCAACAAACCGCCGGGAAGGCAAATCCTCAAATCGTGCGTGCTTTACTCATGAAAAAATTGGATGCCTTCAAATGATAAGCGTTCACAAATTGGTAACCTGGTTGTCCTGAATTAAAAGCACACCATCATTTATTAGAATGAAGTGAGTGACAAATTTCCGGCAGTTTAAGCGATCTGGTAACCAGGGCGAATGTAAGGTTTTTGGCCATCCAATTTTAAATGATGTCATTAAATCTTCACCTCTCAAATAGACTGACAGCGGTTGGATCATTTATTGCTTCCGTCGAATCATTTCCGAGCGGAGATTTCTGAAAAACCTTTGGAGTATTAATAAAATGAATGCAAAAAAAATTCAAAAGTTAATTGAACTTGTTGAGAAAAGTAATATTGGGGAACTGGAAGTTAGACAATGGGGAACCAGAGTCCGCATTTCTAAATCCAGTCCAACTCCTATTCCGGAACATGTTCCCGCGATACCACCGGTGTCAGTACCGAAACCAGCACTGGAAGTCCAGGTTCCCACTGAGAGCCATCCTCAGGTAACCGCACCCAAACCCGAAACGTCATCATCTGAACAACCTGCCAAGGAACTCATTGAAATCAGAGCGCCCATGGTGGGGACTTTTTATCGGGCACCCGCCCCAGATGCTGATCCTTATATAAAAGTAGGCGATTTCATATCTCCGGGACAGGTACTTTGTATTATCGAAGCCATGAAGCTGATGAATGAGATTGAAGCCGAATGTTCGGGGCGGATTGTGGAAATTTTAGGTGAAAACACCAAACCGGTTGAATATAATCAACTTCTTTTTTTAGTTGAACCCTCGGCTTAGGTGATTATTAGTAATTCTGCTAGGAAGATTTAAGTTAAGATGATCAAATTAAAAATCTGGTTGATGAGAGAATAATCTGATAAAGAACCATTAAAATTCAAGACAGGGACGATCACGGTGTTTAAAAAAATACTCATTGCAAATCGAGGAGAAATTGCTTTACGAATTATTCGCGCATGTAAGGAATTAGGAATTAGGACCGTTGCCGTATATTCTGAAGCCGATGCCAGTTCGTTACATGTTCGATTTGCGGATGAAGTTGTTTGTATTGGCCCTCCGCCCAGTTATCAAAGCTATATGAATATTCCCCAATTAATTAGTGCGGCCGAGGTTACCAATTCTGATGCTATTCATCCGGGTTATGGGTTTTTAGCCGAAAATGCTTATTTTGCGGAAATTTGCCAGTCGTGTGGGATTCATTTTATCGGACCATCTTCCGAAATGATTAGCAATCTGGGTGATAAGGCTTATGCGAAAAGTGCAATGATGCAGGCGGGAGTGCCAGTGGTTCCTGGCAGTCAGGGAATTCTGAAAGATATCGCCACTGCCAAAAAAAGTGCCTTAGAAATTGGGCTTCCGGTCATGTTGAAAGCAACTGCCGGGGGTGGCGGACGCGGGATTCGGATTGTACGCGAGTTAACCGAATTGGAAAAAGCCTTTCAGACGGCTCAAGCCGAGGCAAAAGCGGCCTTTAATAACCCGGATTTATATATGGAAAAATACATTGAGAATCCACGCCACGTCGAGGTTCAAATTCTAGGCGATAATTTTGGAAAAATAATTGCACTGGGTGAGCGCGACTGTTCCATTCAGCGGAAGCTCCAGAAACTGATTGAAGAATCCCCTTCTCCGGTAGTTGATCAAGAATTGCGGACACGGATGGAAAATATGGCCATTCGTGGCGCCCAGCAGGTAAATTATCGCAGCGCCGGGACGATTGAATTTTTGCTTGACACGGATGGAAATTTTTACTTCATGGAAATGAATACGCGAATTCAGGTAGAGCACCCGGTGACTGAAATGGTGTTTGGTCTGGATTTAGTAAAAGAACAGATTAAACTGGCCGCCGGTTATCCAATGGAAGATTATGTGAAGAATCGGCGTATGGAAGGCCACGCCATTGAATGTCGTATTAATGCTGAAGACCCCTACAAAGGTTTTCGACCCTGTCCCGGTGAAATTATGGCGTTTCATGTCCCTGGTGGACCCGGTGTACGGATTGATACTCACGTTTACGTACCTTATAAGATTCCGCCCTATTATGATTCTTTAATGGCAAAGGTCATTACCCACGGTCGTACGCGTGAAGAAGCGCTGGGAAGAATGGAGCGGGTATTCGATGAATTCGTGATTGAGGGCGTTGAGTCAACCATCCCGTTTCACCAAAAAGTCATTCGGAATGAAAAATTCCGTTCGGGCGATTATAACGTGAAGTTTGTTGAAAACTTTAAATTCCAGTAAAATTATAAATCATAAATTCAATTTGAGGGTAAAAACATGAGCATTCCAAATGAATTACTCTATACAGAAGAACATGAGTGGATCCTGGTAGATGGGGACGTTGCCACGATTGGAATCACTGATTATGCTCAAAGCGAATTAGGTGATATTGTTTACATCGAATTTCCAGAAGTTGGCTCTGAAGTCGATCAAATGGATCCTTTTGGTTCGATTGAAGCAGTAAAAGCGGTTGAAGAGCTGTATGCGCCGGTCTCCGGAGAAATCATCGAGGTGAATACAAATTTGGAAGATAATTTTCAGATGATTAATCAAGACCCCTACGGCGACGGCTGGATTATTAAAATCAAAGTGGCCGATCCGGGTGAATTGGAAGCACTGTTGACGGCTGAACAATACGCGAAGAAAGTGGGCGGCTAACGCCAGGAAAAGCTTTGGGAGGTTTGAATGCCATATATTCCCCACACCGAGGAAGAGCGGCAGGCAATGTTACAAAAGATTGGGGTGACTTCTTTTGGTGATTTGATTAAAAATATTCCAGTGGAATTAAAATTAAAGCAGCCACTCGACTTACCGGAACCGTTGTCTGAACTTGAAGTGGAACGGCTGTTGCGACAATTAGCCAGTAAAGATGTCGATGGCAATCAGGTGATTTCATTTTTAGGGACTGGCGCTTATGATCATTATATTCCGGCGGCAATCGATCATATCATTTCGCGTTCTGAATTTTATACTTCCTATACGCCTTACCAGCCAGAAGTCAGTCAGGGAACGCTGCAGGCAATTTATGAATATCAAACGTTGATTTGCGAAATTTCAGCCATGGAAGTCGCCAATGCTTCGATGTATGATGGCGGTTCGGCGCTGGCTGAAGCGGCATTAATGGCCGTTAATGAAACCCGGCGCCCGGAAATTTTAATCTCCCAGGGAGTACATCCATATTATCGACAGATTGTCAAAACCTATTGTCATGGTCAAAAGATTGCGGTTGCGGAAATTGGCTTAAATAATGGTACTACCGATTTAGAACAGCTTCGTTCACGAGCTTCTGAAAATACCGCGGCCGTACTGATTCAACATCCTAATTTTTTGGGCTGCTTGGAAGAAGTCTTTGAACTTGAGACGGTTATTCACCAGCAAGGTGCGCTTTTTGTAACTTCCAATGATCCGATTTCACTCGGCATTTTAGTGCCCCCCGGTGATTATAATGTTGATATTATGACCGCTGAAGGCCAGGCATTGGGCAATCCTTTGAATTTCGGAGGCCCGTATTTCGGCATATTTGCTGCTAAAAAAACATACGTTCGGAAAATGCCTGGTCGAATTGTCGGGTCGACAGTGGATGAGCAAGGTCGACGGGGCTTTGTTTTAACATTACAAACACGGGAACAACACATTCGTCGGGAAAAGGCGACTTCAAATATCTGCACGAATCAGGCCCTAAACGCGCTGGCTGGCACCGTCTACTTGACAATTATGGGAAAACAGGGTTTTAAAATTCTGGCTGAACAGTGCCTCCAGAAAGCGCATTACCTGGCTGAGAAGCTGAATGCTTTACCCGGAATTCAATTGAAATTTTCAGCACCGTTTTTTAAAGAATTTGTGGTGGAACTCCCTTATTCGGCGAAGAAATTATTAGCTTATTTTCAGCAAAAAAACATTTTAGGCGGTATTGAATTATCATCTTTTGATTACGGTTTTTCAAACGCCATGCTCATCGCAGTGACAGAGAAACGTACGCGATCAGAACTTGATTTATATGTTGAGCTGCTGAAGTCCTTTACAAACTAAGCCGCAGGCTGTTGGTGATCGCGCTTTTATCAAAACCAGAGCGATATTGAAGTGCCGCCAAATTACCTTCGTAATATCAGGCCGGGAATGATTTATTAAAAATAAAAGGGAATTGCTTATCGTAAGTTCGTTACAGGTTTGACTGGAATATATTGCATCAGGAAATGGGATTATTTTAGGGGACACGAATTAAATAACGGAGTGAGTAGCTCGTGTTAATTTGTTCAGAGAGATGATTGTTAAGCAGGAGATTTTACGTAGAAAATGGTTGGAACAAACTAAAATAGAGTATTCTAATTTGATGTTACCGTTTCCAGCTAATTTCTGCTGAGACCGGCGAAGAAGGGTTTACATCCAGAAGCAAACGGCTGTCTGAATGCAATATATGCGGTCCATCCCCTTTAAACGAACTTCAATCTATTTTTGTACCGGATGGTTTAAAGGTGGAACCCACAAAATAATTCTAAGTGTAACTTTTACCATTCGGTTTTTTGTTTCTTTTTTTGACGATTCGATTTTAATCGCTTATGAATAATAGGAGGATAAGCAATGAAAAGATTAGGTTTTTTCGTTCTAATAGTATTATGCCTGTTAATGAGCACGTCCCAGTCATTCGCCGTGAGTGAAGCCGGTGTGTTATTTCTGTTAATTTCACCGGGAGTTCGCGCTGACGGGATGGGGGAAGCCTTTGTTGGCATTGCCGATGATGTTTCTGCTGTTTATTGGAATCCGGGCGGTTTAGGCTTCCAGAGTGGTCGCGAATTTATTTTTATGCACTCAAACTGGTTACCTCAATTAACCAGCGATCTTTTTTATGATTTTGCCGCTTATAAACACTCAATTTATGGACTCGGTACTTTTGGGATTAGCTTAACTTATTTAAACTTAGGTGAGCAAATAATTACCGATGAAACGGGTCCGGATGAAAAAGGCCGTTTCATGAGTTATGATGGTGCGGTCGCTTTTTCTTACGGCACCCAGATGGCGGACGACATTGGTTTGGGTGTGACGATTCGACTGATTCGTAGCAATCTGGCCCCGATGGGAGCTGGAGCGGAAAAAGGGAAAGGCCAAACCTGGGCTTTTAATTTTGACGTAGGACTTTTATATCGTGATTTATTTGTAAATGGATTGAATTTTGGTGCCAATATGTCAAATATCGGACCTAAGATTGCCTATATTGATGTTGATCAAGCCGATCCCCAGCCGACCAATTTAAAATTCGGTTTTGCCTACAAAATATTAAATATGGAATACAATAAACTCACGCTGGCTGTCGATGTCAATAAGCTCCTCGTCCGACGGCATAAAGACGGCACTTCAGATCCCGTTTATAAAGCATTGTTTACTTCCTGGGTTGACGATCCCGCCAAAGAAGAATTCCGCAAAATGATTGCCCATATTGGCGCAGAGTATTGGTATAGCAACTTAATTGCCCTGCGCGCCGGGTATTGGCACGATGAAGAGGGCAAGGTAAAACCCTGGACGTTTGGTTTTGGTATTCGCTATTCTTTATATGAACTTGATTTTGGTTATATTGCCGCCGGTGAAGGACATCCGCTGACCGATACCATGCGTTTCTCATTGCAGATCGGATTCTAATAGTGCCGTGTCAATCTATTTAGTGTCCATTCGGAATGTAATATATCCGTTGGCCAATGGATCGTGAAAAAAAAGCAGCTAACTTTAATGTTTTGGCTGCATCCGTTAGTTAACGGATGCATTATAAAATGCCGTATTTCCGCATGGACACTTATTTAGTCTGAACTAACCCTTAACTTCTGCTTTTTAATTACGGAATTACCAATCACCGTATCTATTTAGTGTCTGTCTGCAAACCGTTTATCCCTGATGGTTTTAGTGAGAATTCCATGATTCTAAGCTCACGAATCCGGTGTTCTTCGGAACCGGTTGTCTTTATTGTTTTCAGACAGACGTTATTTAGTGTTAACCTTGAATTGAATATGATCAAAAAAGCTTTTGTCCTACTTGCTCTGATTGGATTTACGCTGTATACTTCAGGTCTACCAGCTACATCTTCAGCGAAATATAGGTTCAGAAAAAATTCTATTTCTGAGCGTGACCTGCTTAATGTCGCCTCCAAATGGCAGCACCTCAAAGGGCAGTCATTGCTTCCAATGGTTCAACCGGCGCAACCAGCAGCGGAGGATACGGTAAAACTTAATATCCTGGCTATTCGCGTTGAATTTCAGGAAGATACCGATGATGCCACCACCGGCAATGGTAAATTTGATTTGTCAGCGCCGAAGTCATTGATGATTGATCCGCCACCCCATAATCGGCCCTACTTTGAAGCCCAGCTTCAGGCAGTCGCCAATTATTATAAAAAAGTATCCAATCGAAAGCTCATTCTAAAAGGCTATTTGAATCCTTATGGTGACGTTTATCCGCTGGAAGCGAACAAAGCCTATCAATTGCCCCGTGATATGGTTTATTATGGTACCGACGAAAGTCAGGCTTTGCGGGACAAGCGGCTGATTGAGTTATTCCGTGATGCCTGGACCGTTGCCGATGAGACCGATCAAATTGACTTTAATCAATATGATTGTTTTGTGGTGTTTCATGCCGGTGTCGGCGCTGACTTTGCCTTTGATTTTGACGAGACACCCCTGGATATTTCTTCGGCTTTTTTGAGCTTTACCGATTTAAAACAGAACTTCGGTCAGGAAGAACCAGATTATCAGGGAATTGCGGTTCAGAATGGTCGCTTTCATATTAAGGACGGCATTATTTTGCCCGAAACCCAAAGTCAGGATGAACTTGAATTAGGTCTGCTGGGAACGGCGGTATTAATGTTTGGCTCGCAAATGGGGCTTCCCAGTTTATTCAATACCGAAACCGGTCATTCCGGGATTGGGAAGTGGGGCTTAATGGATCAGGGCTCCGGGAACCACTTTGGACTCATTCCGGCTCAGCCGTGTGCCTGGACAAAGGTATTTATGGGATGGGAATCGGTTCAAACGATTCGACGCGGTGAACGAGTGCCGGTAGCGGCAGTGCTGGCCAAAAATCCCCATAAAATTTACAAAGTGCCGATCAATGCTCATGAATATTTTTTGATCGAAAATCGACAACGACGCTTCCCCCGAAATGCCCCTGATCTGGCCGTAGCTTATGATCAAAATGGGGTAAGGGTGGAATTGCAGCGCGATGGAAGCATGACTCAATCGGCCGATGCGGATACATTTAAAGTGCTGGTTAATGTAAATAATTATGATTTTGATTGTCCTGGCTCAGGCATTCTCATCTGGCACATTGATGAAAGCATCATTGCCGAAAAATATGCCACGAATAGCATTAATAATGATCCATTACGGCGGGGAGTCGACCTGGAAGAAGCGCACGGCTCACAGGACATTGGCGGAAATTATGGATTTTTACATCCGGCCTCTGGTAGTGAAAACGGAATTGCTGAAAACGCCTTCTGGAAAGATAACGAATCTTTTAAAACCGTGAACAATACCGATTACGTTGCCTTTACGCCAGCCACCAATCCTGCCAGTTGGAGCAATTCCCGGGCAAACTCACACATTTATGTTACCAATTTTAGTGATATTGATTCCGTTATGTTTTTTGACTTACGGATCGATTTTTACCAATCGGGTTTTCCGCAGACCATCGGGAAGAATTCCCGCTTAACACCCAATTCTTTACTCCTGACTGATTTTGATGGAAACGGAACCATCGAAATTATCACTACTTCCACGGATGGCAAGATTTACGGCTGGAACAGTGATGGCTCGAAATTAATTTCGAATAATTACCAGGAATCCCAAACCGATTTTTCGGGTAAGGTGGATACCCTTTCTATTGCCCGCTTTGCGACGGTCAATGATTCAATCAATAAAGCCCCTACGGTTGCCGATTTAGATGGCGACAATCAGCCCGAGGTAATTGTTGTCACCCAAGCCGGCTTCCTCTTCGCCTGGCACGCCTCAGATGATGATGGCGACGGACTGGCCGACTTAATGCCGCTTTTTCCAATTCAATTAGAAGAAACACCAACCACCGTTCCGATGACGTTGTCCCACCCGGACGGTTCCGAAATGGTTGTTGTCGGACTGGCCTCCGGGGCAATTGTGGCGGTTGGCAAAGAGGGGGTACTCTGGCAAGAGAATGTTTCTGCGGCGTCGATTCAGGGATTCGCAGTGGTAGACATGGGGCAGCCAGCCCAATTTGTAGCCACGACGGCGAATGGTGAGATTGTTCTGTTAAACAGTGAGATTAAATCTGAACGGAAAATAATAGCCTCTGAAGTGGGAGTTGCGCCAGGACAACCCGTCTGTGGCGATGTGGATGCGGATGCGACCGTGGACATCATTATTCCTTTTGCCGACGGTACGATTCGATTTTTTGATCTCGAGGGTAAAAAGATATTTCAATTTAATCTCTCGAATCCGGCCAAATTAGCTGAACTCGCCCTGTGCGATTTAAATCATGACGGCTACCTCGAAATTGTCGGCGTATTTGAAGATCAATTAACCGTCTTCACCCATCAGGGGGTATTGTTTGAAAATTTTCCGGTGGATCTGGAATGGACACAAAGTAGTTCGCTCTTTAACTACGCCGTACCTGCTATTGGCGATTATAATAATGACAGTTTCATGGAAATTATCCTCGGTGCTGCTAACGGGGATGTCCTTGCTTATGATTTTACCGGTGCGGTTAACCCGTTTTTCCCTTTGACCACCGGTGGAGCCATTTACTCAACGCCGGCTCTGTCCGATCTGGATCAGGATGGTGATGTTGAATTGGTAGCCATTGCCGACGATAATCATTTATATGTGTGGAATTTTATCAGCGAATTCCATCCGGAAAACATTTCCTGGGGCACTTATCGTGGGAATAGCCGCCGTCAGGCTTTTGCCAGTTCGAGTTCTCAACCAGCGCCTGAGGTAAAGGATTTGATCGCTTCGGCTTACAATTACCCCAATCCAACTGAGGGAACCGAAACCACGATTCGTTACACGTTAACGGCCGCCGCGGTTGTGGAAATTAAAATTTTTGATCTGGCCGGCGCGTTGATTGATAAATTGACCGGAAAGGCCCAACCACATCTGCCAGGTGAAATCATCTGGAATTTGCAAAATATTGAGAGTGGGGTCTATTTCGCTCGAATCCAGGCCACCACCACGGCAACGAACCAAGCGGCGGAAAAAATTATTAAAATTGCAGTAGTGAAGTGAGACCATAAATCGAAATGAAAAAGGACTTAGGTATCTTCTTATAAATTAGGCGGAAAGACCTTCGAGGTTTTTCTAAAGGTATTCCTGGTTGCTACTTTATCCCAGGACTTCAAAGCAACCAACCTCAACCATCTGAAATCTATTGAGAAGATGTTCTACCTAGCTTGCTAATTTGAAATTAACTTGTGGATTGAGACTGGTGAAAAAAATCTGGAGTGCACGAATATGGGTCTGTTTTTTATGCGCTTGGAGTTTCGCTCTGCACGCCCAATTCGTTGAATATAATCATCCCGAATTAGACTGGGAAACCATTGAGACTGAAAATTTTTATGTTCATTTTCATAACGGGGCTGAACGGACGGCTAAAATTGTTGCCAAGATTGCCGAGGAGATTCACGGTCCGCTGACGAGTTTTTATGAATATGTGCCGGATACCAAAGTCCACTGGATTATTCGGGACCACGATGATTTTTCCAATGGGATTACTTTTTATTATGATAATAAAATCGAAATCTGGGCGACGGCCCTGGATTTTGAATTGCGCGGTACGCACAATTGGCTGCGAAATGTTATTACCCACGAATACACTCATCTGGTGAACCTGGGGGCTGCTCGAAAAATTATCCGTCAGATTCCGGCGATCTATTTTCAGATGCTGGGTTACGAAGAAGAAAAACGGCCAGATGTTCTGTTTGGTTTTCCCGACAAGATTGTCTCTTATCCGCTGGCAATGACCATCGTTCCGATGTGGCTGGCTGAAGGGACGGCGCAATTTCAATTACCAGGGCTGGAATACGAGCTCTGGGACACCCACCGTGACATGATTTTGCGGACCGCAACGATTCAAAATTATTTACTCACGTTAAATGAAATGGGGGTATTTGAAAAAAACAGTGTTCGCAGCGAAATGGTTTACAATCATGGTTATTCACTGGTTTTTTATATTGCCAATCGTTACGGGGTGGCGGCGCTGAATGATCTAATGCACGCCTGTGGCTCGCCGCTCCGGTTGACATTTGATGGCGCCGCGAAAAAGGTGCTCGGTATCGGGCAAAAACAGCTTTATCAGGAATGGAAGGCCACCCTGGAAAAAATGTACAACGAGCGCCTTTATCATATTCAGAAAAATATTGTTCAGGGTGAAATTATTCATGAAAAAGGAACTGCCAATTTTTTCCCGGTCTGGTCGCCTGACGGAAAACGCCTGGCGTTTTTAACCAATAAGGGCCGGGATTATCTCAGTCAAACCAGTGTGGTGATTTATCATTTTGAAACCAAAAAATTAGAAAAGATTAAAGGCGGCGTTAGTTCAACTATTTCCTGGTCACCGGATGGCAATAAAATCATTTATGCGAAGAAAGATAAAATTAATAAAAATGGTTCTCATTACTGTGATTTATATGTTTATGATTTGGTCGGGAAAAAAGAAAAGCGACTCACCAGGAATAAGCGTCTTCACAGTCCGGCCTGGTCGCCGGTGGCCGAAAAAATTGTCTGCATTCTGAATGCAGATGGTACCAATAATTTAATGCTTTACGATTTAACCGATCAAACCCTAACGTCACTTACTGAATACAAACAGGGTGAACAGCTTTATAATCCTGCCTGGTCAAATAACGGGAAAGTTATTGCTTATGATATTTCCACCGCTAACACCCGTGATTTAGCCCTGATTAGCGTTGATGGCCAGACACGGAAGATTTTGTTGAAGGATGAATTCGATTCCCGAAATCCAATTTTTAGTATCGATGATAAAGATGTGATTTTTAGTTATAACAAAACCGGGATTCATAATATTTATTCAATAAATTTAAAGACCGAAAAACTGAAGCAGCTCACCAATGTGATTGGTGGCGCGTTTATGCCGGCGATTAATGGACGCGGGCAAATTGCTTATGCGTTGTTCGATCAGGGTGGCTATCGAATTGCTTATTTAAAAGACCCGGTCCAGGTTGATCCCCAAACAACACCGTATCTGGATTCTACGGAAAATTTTCACCACGCGCAGCCAGATGAACAAATTAAAACATTTCAACTGGCAGAAATTGCCGACGGAAACTATGATGATACCCAGGTGCCGGAATCGAACTCGAAATCATATCGAAGTATCTACTCGAAAATGGCTTTCCTGCCCCGGGTGATGCTGGATTATAAATCAAGCTCGGCGGTGCGAATCGGTTCTTATTTTTATTCGAGCGAGGTGTTAAATCGTTATTCCATTTTTGGGGGCTTTTCGGTCAATAAGGATTTTGAATATGACCTTTTCACCACTTTCGAATATCGGCGGTTTAAACCCACTTTATTTTTTGAAATTTATGCTTTTCATTTGCGTACCTCCAGTCGGGAGAAATTTATTACCAAATACACACCAGTGGATTATTTTTATAATTTAATTGAAGCGGATGTGGGGATGCGCTATAAAATTAATGATGCACAGAATGTGGAACTGAGCTTCATTTACAGCCGCTACCGGGCCAAACAGGAATTTGAATTAAATGATCAATTAAACAAGTTTTCATATAATTATTATTTGAGCAAATCGATTTCCCTGGAATGGACTTACGATGGTTTCATGCGGTACCTTCACTCGGAGGTGAATCCCATCGGGCGGAAAATAGAATTTCGAGCGGATTATGAATTCAGTAAGTTTATTAAAGGATTTAAAATTAGTCAGTACAGTACCATTGTTCCCGATTTTGACCCGTACAATTTTAGTCGACTGACGCTGGAGTGGCAGGAATATCGGGGATTATTTGCCAATCGTCATCGGTACGGTTTACATTTTCAGGGAGGATTTATTGATAAGCCCATTCACAGCTTTATGAATTTCTTTGCCGGTGGCTTGATGTACCTGCGGGGTTACCCCTATTACAGTATGGAAGGGCGAAAGTTCTTGAATGTGAGGCTGAAATATTTCTTTCAAATTTTTAAAAACATTGATCTACGCTTGTTTCATTTATATTTTGATAAAATATTCGGGGGAATTTATTATGACTACGGGAATGCCTTTGATCAGGACAAATTGAAGGAAGTTGATTTTAAACGGGATGTCGGCGTTGAAATGCGTTTGAATACCGTCTCCTTTTATAGTTATCCGGCTTATTTCTTTGCTAGTGCGACCTACGGACTTGATAAATTCATGCACGAGGGCCAGTGGTACGGCAAAGAATGGCGGTATCATTTTGGAATTTCTTTTGGCTATTGGGAATAAGTATCTCTCCATCAATGATAATACCCCGGCGATGGTTCGATTTGAGAATAAAATCAATAAATGCAAAAGTTTTTGAAACCAAATTTGGGAGGCTTTATGTCAGCAAAAAAAGTAGTATTTATTATTTGCGCGCTCTCGGTTAGTTTGATTGGAACGTATGTTCAGGCGAAAGAACAGAATAACAACCTGAATCATATTTTATCGGCGGATGTCAAATCGGCAGAACTCGCCCAATATATGCTTCCTTCAGAACTCAATCTGGGCAGTCCGCTCTTTGCTCAAAATGCTGAATCCACGAAAACCACGCCCGACGTCCCGTTTGAAATTATTAAGAAGCCGGGTCGGGCCTTACTCTTTTCAGCCATTATCCCCGGGACGGGTGAGTTTTATTGTAAATCTTATTTAATCGGATCGGCCTTCCTGGCGGTAGAGGCGCTTTCATGGGTATTGTATTCCAATTTTCATGCAAAAGGAAAAGATTTAGAGGATGAGTTTGAAACCTTTGCCAACGCTCACTGGAATGAACAGGCTTATTATGAATGGATTTCGGACAATCCCGATATCCAACAAACCCACGAACTCCCTGAAAAAAAAACGCAGCAATATTATGAGATGATTGGTAAATACAATCAATTTTACGCGGGCTGGGATGATTCAGAAGGTTATGAATATGGTGGCGAGCTTTCACCCAATCGAAAACAGTACATGGACAAGCGAGAAGATAGTAATGTTCAATTAAAAAATGCCACGACAATGGTCAGTGTGGTTTTATTGAACCATATTCTTAGTGCAGTGAATGCGGCGTGGACCAGTTATCGTTATAATAAAAACTTCGCCAAAAATAAAGGCACTTCTCTACAGTTTGATACAATTCATTATGCCAATCAATTTTGTCCGGCAATCTCGGTTAACATGAGGTGGTAAATGTTTAATAGAAAATCCGGAGCTATTTTTTTTACATTCATTCTCAGTTTTATTTTTGTTGCCAACGCGGTGAGTGGGCCAACCGATGTCTTCTGGAAAACCTCCCCTAATTTTATCGTTGCGTCGGGATCAGGTTTAGATTTCAATCCGCTTTCATCAAAGAAATTGGAATTCACCAATGAACCGGGTTCACAGCAAACCGCGGTCACCAAGTCCAAATCAACAGGGAAGGCCATCTTTCTTTCCTTTGCCATCCCCGGAGTGGGGGAATATTATGCCGGACAGATGGGGCGGGCGCGCGCTTTTTTCATTACCGAGGTAATCTTATGGAGCACTTACGCGGGTTTTAAAATTTATGAAAACTGGATTGAAGATGAATATAAAACGTTTGCCGCCACCCACGCCCGCGTTAATCCGGAAAATAAAGCTCACAAATATTTTGTGAATGTCGGTAACTATGATAATATTTATGAATATAATGCCGCCAAATTAAATTATCGCTCACTGGATGAAGTCTACCCCCTGACTGCTGAATATGCCTGGCAATGGGATAGTTTTACCAATCGGCATGATTTTAAAATGATGCGGATTCGATCGGATAACGCCAATTACCGGGCTTTGTTCACGCTGGGGGTGATTTTGGTAAATCATCTGGTGAGTGCGATTGATGCGGTTTGGGTCACTCGAAAGGCAAATGCCGAACAAATCGGTGCTGAATCATCATCGGCGAAAATTCAATTCGTTTCTATTCACAACCAGGGAACTTATCAGGTTGTATTGACCAAACATTTTAATTTTTCCGGCTTTTAAGGGACATGAATTTGATAATTTTAAGCATGACATCGAATCCGTTTTAAGAAAAGCAGTGGTCGATAAGTTTCAGATAAATAACTTGCTTAATTCATAATTCTCGCGTAAATTGAAGATGAAATGATATTTCTGGTATTCTAATCAAGTGCACAAAAATTGGGGGAAAGATTTCGCTTGCATTTTTAAGCTCAGCTCCAGTTGGTGCTGAGCTTTTTTTATTATTAACGGGTGGTGTGTATGAAAAAAAAGATTTTTATTACCGGTGGGACCGGATTTGTGGGCGGGCATTTATTAAAACAAGCGGGAATGAGTTGGGAAGTGTCCGCCAGTTATCGTAAAAAGCGGTTCGCTTTTCCAAACGTTAAGTGGATTCAATTGGATTTAACCGATTTCTCAAAATCAGCCGCGCTGATTCAGTCACTTCGGCCCGACGTCATCATTCATGCTGCGGCGACAGCCAACCTTGACCAGGCTGAAGAATTAAAAGATGCAGCTTTTCTGAATAATGTCCGGGTTACCGAGCATCTGGCCGGATTGTGTGAAAAGGAGCACATACGATTCATCTTCATTTCCACAGATATGGTTTTTGATGGTTTACGTGCGAGGTATCAGGAAACGGATGTGCCAGCGCCAGTGAACTATTATGGCCAAACGAAATCGCAGGCGGAAGCGGTGGTAAAGTCAATCTGTTCGAATTATGTGATTGTTCGCAGTGCGCTGGTTTATGGAAACTCGCTAACTGAAAGCCCTTCATTTTCTGAATGGATGCTTGCTCACTGGCGACAAAGGAAACCGGTGAGGTTATTTACCGATCAATATCGCACACCGATTCTGGTGAATAATTTGAGCCAGGCGTTATTGGAATTGGCGAGTAATTCTTTTCAAGGTGTGATTCATTTGGGTGGACCGCAACGGATTAACCGTTTTAATTTTGGTCTGGTATTTGCAAAATTATACGGCATACCGTCACATTTAATAATCCCAACTTCAATGAAGAATTTGAATTTTAAAGCTTTACGACCAGTTGATACTTCCTTTAATACATCCCTCGCAAAAAATGTTTTGGTTACAGAATTAATGGATTGTTACAGGGGAGTACAATATTTAAAACGGGATTCTGCGTTTTAACCGTAGCCAACCAGGGAGAATTACAAAAATTATCCCGGTACGACACTCGATATAATGGCGTTTATTAGAGAATTTGAGTTCAATAATTACCAGTTTATTGTTAAGAATGGGAGATGAGAGTGGATAAGAATGGCGAACCCACGCTATTGGATGAAACTGTCGAAGAAGAAATGGATAATTCTTACAACTCCGAACAAAATGAATATATTCAATCAACCGAAGAAAATCAGCCGGTTGATGAGATAGATCTGCATCATTTTGTTGTGCCCGATTTCCCAAAAGAGTTTCGAAAACCACTTTTAAAAAATTATGATTTACGATTTGTCCTCTGTTTATTACTATCCGCTTTATTTCATATTTTAATTGTTTATTTTGGGCCAGATATAATTCCGGATGAATTTGAAAGTAAGGTTATTCAAAAAATGCACCAGCGGTTTGTCGACACCATTCTGGAAGAAAAATCGGCTTTAGGTTCCTCGGGCCAGGAAACCGAAGGTCCGACCTGGGGCGCGGTTGCCAGGAAAAAGTCCGGTCGGGATATGAGTCAAATCATTGAGGAGATTATTCTGGGTATTGTTCAGAGTGGTAGTGAGTTACCAGATTTTTCCGGAATTTCCGATAAAATATTAACCCCGGAAATGATTCAGGAAATGCAAAAGGCTTTAATCCCTTCCGGCGAAATGCGTAAGGACGCCCGCGCTGCTGCCCAGGATCGACGGCAACAAACACAGGAAGGTATTTCTGACAATGTGGGTGGTATTGGCCTGCTGGGTGTCATTACCAGTGGCAGCGGTTTTGATGATTATGAATATATTGCCGATCTCCTGGAAGCCGCGAATGCCCGCGCGCAGAATCTGGAAGGTATTTTAAAGCAGGTTAATGCCCTGAAAGTGCCTCGCTATCAACGACCTACCGCCTGGCTTGATAACAATGATGTGTCTATTGGATTGAAAACCGGACGCATTAAGAAAAAAATGCTCAACCAGGAATTTTATGCACAGGTTGAGCCACTGGCGAAAATTGAACAAACACCCATTGCCCGGAATGTGGATGTGGACCAACTGGGTTCCCCCTTAGCCGGTTTGAATCGCAAAAAAGCCGCGAATGGTCAATTCAGGAGTTTTAAACATATCTCAAAAGTGGTTGCCTCGCATAATAAAGTCATTCAGGATTGCTACAAACAGGTTTTGAAGCATCAACCGCATCTGAAAGGCAAATTAATCGTCCGATTTTCCATTAATCCGCAAGGTCATGTTGTCGAGGCTGAGATTGTTTCATCGACCCTGAACAACCCTAAAATTGAGCGCTGTGTTTTGCAAAGAATTCGCCGCTGGAAAGATTTTGGCCCCTGCGATCCGAAATTAGGGATTATGTCTTTTCGAATTCCTTATAAATTCGGAATGAATTGAAATATCGCTTTTTAAATTTGCCCTCTTTTAAAGGATATTTTGATGGTTCCTTCCCCTCTCAGCAGAAAATGTTGAGGTGCCTGCCTTTTTTAATTCCGTAAATGTCACCTATCTTTATCGACCGCATTTTTAAGTCTTGCTTTTTTTTGAATTTGTTACTATGTTAAGCCATTCAAAATAATAGAAAATGTTGCCATTTTAAAAAACGCCAGTCATTTTCCTGGAATTCGATTACGGTTGTATTAAACCTAAAATTGTCTATTTACAAAAAGGAGATGTTTATTAATGCGGAATGGAAAAATATTTGAGCCGGGAAAACTGCCAATGGACTTATTAAACGAACTGCTCACCAAATATGCGGTTCAAGATGAAAGTGTGATTGTTGGCCCGGGAATTGGCAATGATGCGGCGGTCATTCAAATCGGGGAAAACTACCTTGTTTTAAAAACCGATCCGATTACTTTTACCGCCAAGGACATTGGCTATTATGCGATTCAAATCAATGCGAATGATATCGCCTGTCTGGGAGGGATTCCTAAATGGCTTCTGGTGACCTTGCTTTTACCAGAGAAGCGAACAACCGCCGAAAAAGTCGAAAATATTTTTAAACAGCTCTCCCAGGTTTGTCATGAAATGAAAATCTCAATTTGTGGCGGTCACACCGAAATTACCAGGGGAATTGAGCGACCCATCCTGGTGGGACAAATGGTGGGGACTGTCACTCGGGAAAAATTGGTACGGCCGTCCGGCATCCAAATTGGTGATGATATTATTCTCACTAAAGGGATTGCCATTGAAGGCTCGTCAATAATTGCCAGAGAAAAATACAAAGAGATTAGTAACTTTTTTTCAAAAGATTTTGCTCAACGCTGTGCTGATTTTATTTACCAGCCAGGAATAAGTATCTTACGCGAGGCGCAACTGGCGCAAAACGTCGCCCCCATTCATGCCATGCACGATCCCACTGAGGGGGGCATTGCCATGGGTTTGCATGAATTCGCCCGGGCTTCCAATGTAACCCTTCACATTGATATGAATAAAATTCCAATTTTACCGGAGTCAAAATTATTGTGTGATGAATATGGATTGGACATTTTAGGAGTGATTGCTTCGGGCGCACTGTTGTTGGCGGTGCCCGCTCGCTATTCTCAACAATTAATTGAACGATTTGATGAAACTGGGATCCCGACGGCTATAATTGGGAAGGCCATTTCAAAAGGGGCTGATGTGCGTTTAGTCCTGAATGATGAAGTTATTGAGATGCCTGTTTTTTATAAAGACGAAATTTTAAAGCTGGTTTAAGAGCAGCGGATAAATGCAGCCCTGGCATTGAGCGGGGATTTCGAATATTATCCCGATTAGTCTGTCATTCCAAAAATATGTATAATGAAAAAAAATTTATGATATTTATTGTATTTTATTAAACGAAGATAAAAAAAATTCTTGACAATCGAAGTTGAGATTTATATATTATCTGTCATATATTATAATCGAGATAATTAATTTTTTGGAGTAGATATGGAGATACGCTGGATCGAAAGTAAATTTTTTGACCCCTATAAAATTGCCAATGAAATGATAATTGTTCATCATACCGGCAGCAAAAATGGCAGGATAAACAGTTTGCAGGGAGTGATTGATTGGTTTAAACCCAATCCCTGGCGGGATCGAAACAAGGTTTCAGCCCAATACGTTGTTCCACGGTATGAGCACTATATTGTTCAGATGGTGCGGGATGAACATACTGCCTATCATGCTGGCGCCAGTAGTTGGCGAATTAATGGTGTCACGCGGACAAATCTGAATAACCGCTCCATTGGCATTGAATTAATTGGGGATGGGAATTTAATCGAGTATACCCCTTTCCAATATGAAGCCCTAATCTGGCTAACTCGTAAAAAAATGGAGGAATTTAATATTCCACTTGAGCTAGTTCAGGGGCATGAACATGTCAGTCCGGGTCGAAAGGTGGATCCAGGGCGACTGTTTGATTGGAAATATTTCCGCAAAGAGATTACACCAGCCTCGCGCGTCGTCGTCCCTGAGCCAATTCCTATACCACCCTCACCACAGCCACCGCCGACCCCTGGCGAGGAATATCATGTGGATCGGTTTGTTGAGGAAGAGAATGTCACCATGCCTTCAGGTGAAAACCCACCCCTATTAGAGCGCTTGTTTGATTTAATTATTTCTATTTTTAAGTAATTGTTCTTTTATAATTTCTTATTCTAAGTAACCTTCGAATTCTCATCAAAATCATTCATCATTTAATGATTGACACAATTTAAGGAGGGAGGAATTATTTTGAGAGTTTCGAAGATTGATATTGATGCCCTGGTTAATCCGGAACGAGAGGAATTGCATTATAGTATGCATCAGCGCCAGCAGATGGCATTGCAATATCTGAGAAAGGAGGGCCGGATTACCAATTGGGAGTACGTGAATTTGTGCCAGGTCGGGTATCGAACCGCCCATCGCGACCTTGTGAATTTGCTTGATAAGGGATTCATTCGGGTTTTTAAGATGGGGCGGAGTACCTACTACACCCTTAGAAATTAGCGTCATTTCGATGTCACTCGATGGTGGCACAACAAAAGGAGCGGGAGTTTTTTTACTTCGCTCCTTTTTTATTTATCATTGCATTACATTTATACACTTGTCTGAGTTGTAACACTTTTTAATGAGACACTTTACAATTATGAAAACAGGGGATACTTTTTAATTCACTGTTATTTTAGGTGTTAGTTCATTTTATAATTCCTCTGGCAATTTGGTATTTTATTTGCGAAAACGTAATTTGAAAAATTGATCAAATTAAGTGTTTCCTTAAGCCAATTGTCAGGAGTTAACATGAAGTTTTATATACGAGTTAATAAATTCTTTTCAGTGCTGAGTCTCTGTCTATTTATTCTGGTTGGTCAGACTGTTCTTGCTCAGTCATTTTCCCAAAATGATGATAATTTTCATTCATTTATATTAAGAGTTCAGTGGTCAAAAAATAATTTTTTATTGAATTCAAGCAGCAGTTTTAAAATGAAAGCCGTTGAATTTGAATTACCGCTTCCGTCCCCACACCCACCGAATTATCCCCTACTTCAAAAAAATAATAATCCCGCCTGGAGAGCGGATCGCTGGCGCAGTATCCGTGAAATTTATTTATTTCAAAATCGAAAAATTTATAATGAGTTAATACTCAATAAAAAACGACTTAACCTGGCGACACTTCTTCCTGCCCACAATACTGCTTTTACCGTTTGATTTCTTATGAAATTAAAATTTCACTGCACCCGTTTGTTTAATGATCTAGGTGGGCAAAACGGCGGATGAATTGCAATGTTTCGCGCCGGACGATTTCTTTTTCATAATCCACTGTCAGCAGATGGTATGATTTCTCTAAACGCACCAATTTTTTCTCCGTAGACCGGACTCGCCCCAGAATTAGCTCGGAACTACTCAGCGGGATTGTATGATCTTGTCTGGAATGCATGAGTAAGATCGGTGCGGTGATTTCGGTGACATCGAAAAAGGTGTGTTTGATTAGCTTTTGAAATTCAGAAATTGCGGGCAATGGGTAAACTTGATAGGCCGGCAGGCGGCTTTTGGCGGCTTCATCAGCGACGTCATTTCCTTGTGATTTCGGGTAATAACGAATAAACCGTTTCAACAGGGGAATAAAGCGCAACAGTGAATGATGAAATTCGATTGGAGCGGCGTAGGCCAAAATTCCGTTGACCGGGTAATGACTGGCCAAATGCAACGCCAGCGTGCCGCCCATTGATTGCCCGCCAACAAAAAGCTGTTGACAATTTTTACGCAGGTTAAAATAAGCCTCACGAGCACAATCGACCCAATCGGTCCACTTTGTTTGTGAGAGTTCGGCTGGCGTTTTCCCGTGTCCGGGTAACAATGGTATCTCAACCGAAATCTGCTCGTCGGCTAAATATTGTGCCAATTCACGAAATTCTTCAGGGGTACTGGTAAATCCGTGGAAGAATAAGCAGCCAATCGAGCTGGGTCGGTCAAATGAGATGTTAGCTGAATTAAGCGATGTAAAATGCACGGTGTTGTTATCCGAAAAATTTTATGAATTTTTTATTTAATAAATATAATGCACTTAATAAGTAATGTCAAGCGAATTGTATCTGCTCAATATTTTATGGCAGATTTCAGACCTTCAAGGTTTTGGAGTCAGAAACAACGAAAGGATAGGGATTTCAAGGATTCATGTAGAAAAACCTTGAAGGTCTTACTTCTGCTGCCAGGTTCTTATTATTTTAGTACTTATTTTAATGGAATAGAATTTGCAAATTAGGTACACCGTTTTTTGTGGACCATTCCGGAGACGCTTTAAATTATATTTTAAGGCAGTGTTAATGGGTTGTTTTCACAATTTCAGCGATGAGTGAATATGAATTGGTCATTTTTAGCCCAACCGGAATTTTCTTCTTGTGAGAATTGAAAACAGTCCGGCGTTTCCAGCTCACGGAATGAGTTTGTTTAATACCGGATGCAATCATTATTGCAGTAGCCAGTTGCTTCAGCTCGAATAAAAATTCCATGTTAAATTTTAATGCGGCCAGGAACCTATGCCTCCCCAAACCGCCATTCAATCAACTTAATTGAAAATTCGATTTTACATTTTTTATCTCAAACGATTTCAAGGAAAAGAATAAATAAGAGGATAATGCATGAATGCAATCCTGGAATTTTTGGCGCTACTCAGCACAATCGTCGGAACCAGCGCTTTATATATATTTGTGATTAAATCCTTTGCCAGGACGGGAGACCAACAACAGAAACGGCCGGTTGAACTACAAAAGATTATCCAGCAAAAAACATTCTATTTTATTATTTCATTGATCATGAGTGAATTTTTGGGTATATTCTTTCTGTTACTAACGGGTTCGGTGAAGCATTCAATTATCACTTTCAATGGTTTTGCCTTTTTAGTTGCCTCCTGTCTCTGGTCAATTGTTACTATTGTCAATGCGATCCGATCTAATAAAGTGAATTTATATATCAGATTTTTAGTTCAATTTGCAACCTTGTTTTTTGCCTTACTTTTTATTCGAATTTCAATTGAGATTCCGGATGCCCGGGCGTTAGAACAAATCGCCGGTAGGATTTCACTTTTTCTTCAATTTTTTTCAGTCTTCTATTTTGGCACCAGTGTCATTGCGGTCATTTTAATTTTATGGGAGACGGTAAAACTTGAGATTGAATTTATGAGAATTTATTTACTCTGGGTATTGTTAATCGGAATCACGGTTGGTACCGGATTATATTTCATTTCGAATAATTGGCAGAAATTATTATTAACCGAATTGGGTAATCTTTTTTCACCTTTGAAAATCCTGGCGCCTTATGTCGGCTAAAATTCCAGAAGAAACAATCGATCAAATTCGCAATGCCTCTGATATTGTTGAAGTCATTTCAAACTATTTAACGCTTACCAAAAAGGGCAAAAACTACTTCGGACTTTGCCCCTTTCACCCTGAAAAAACACCTTCCTTTAGTGTTTCCCCGGAAAAACAAATTTTTCATTGCTTTGGTTGTGGTAAAGGGGGAAATGTTTTCACCTTTTTAATGGAGCATGAAAAACTGAGTTTTATCGAAGCGGTGAGAATGCTCGCGCAAAAGGCTGGCATTCCCCTGTCTTATGAGCAAAAAGATGCGGCTCAATTTCAGGAAAGGGAAGCGTTGTTTGAGACGGCTCGGTTTGCGGCGCGCTTTTTTTATTATAATTTGACGGCCACTAAAACCGGCCAGGTGGGATTGGATTATTTTCAACAGCGTCAAGTCACGAAGGATATCATTAAAAAATTCGGGCTGGGATTTGCGTTGAATCTCTGGGACGGACTCCTTAAGTCAGCTCAGAAACGGACAATTAAAGCCGAACTTTTAGAAAAATGCGGCTTAATCATTCCACGCAAAGACGGCGCGGGCTTTTATGATCGCTTTCGGAATCGAGTCATCTTTCCTGTCTTTAATGCCACTGGTCGGGTTGTCGCCTTCGGGGGACGCCGACTCGCTGATGATAATACCCCCAAATATATCAATTCGCCGGAAACCCCGATTTACCAGAAAAGAGAAATCCTCTACGGATTAGGCCAGACGCGCCAAATGATCCAGGCGGAAAATCGGGTGGTGATGGTCGAAGGTTATATGGATTTAATCAGTCTGTTTCAAGCAGGGATTCAAAATGTGGTTGCCACCGCGGGGACAGCCCTCACGCCAGAGCACGCCCGACTCATTGCGCGCTACACCAGGAATATTGTGCTGCTTTATGATGGTGACGCTGCCGGCGCCAACGCCGCCTTACGCGGATTGGATGTGTTGTTGGAAAATGATTTAGATGTGAATGTGGTGCAACTGCCGGCAGAACATGATCCGGACAGTTATGTTAAAACAGCGGGGGTTGCAGCCATGCAGGAACTTATTCAGAGTGCCAAACCTTTGGTCGAATTTAAACTGCTCATGCTGGCCGAAACCCAGGACCTGACCTCAGCCGCTGGTAAAGCGGAGGCGGTTCGTTCCATTTTAAATTCGGTGATTAAAATCAAGGATGAGATTAAACAGAATATCACCATTCGGGAATTGGCTGAACGCTTTTTTTTAGACGAGCGATTATTACTCCGTGAATTGGACCAGCTTAAACGACGACTTCGGTCGACCTCGAAACCATCGGTTCAAACCGCTGAAAAGACACCGGCAACGACAGGTTCACCAAAAGCGGCTCAACCGAAGATGAAAGTGCATCCGGCGGAATTGGCAATAACCCGGTTGCTTGTTCGAAATTCGGCGTTACATCATTTTATATTTCTGAATCTGGATTTTGAAAAAATCAGGCAACCGGTTTTGCGGGAGATTGTGGAGATTATTTATTTGTTCTACCAGGAGCGGAAAAAATTTGATCCGGCGAAACTCATCTCTTATTTCGACAATCCGAAAGTGGCAGCGTTCATTACGGGGGCGCTGAATGAATCATTTGAATTTCAGACCGAACAAAATCTGGCGGTGGATTGTATTGTGGCCCTGGAAAAACGGGATATCCTGGAGACACGTACACAATTGGAATTGGAGTTAAGGGAACGCGAAAAAAACAAAGCTGACACGACTTCAATCATAAAAAAAATTCAGGAATTGACTCAGTTAATACAAATGATTGAGCAGAAAAAGTTCATTAAGTACCCAAAAAAAACTTGATAATTTTGAATTTTTTCTTTATATTAGCCGCGCATTAAAGATATAGAGGAAAGGGCCCATAGCTCAGTTGGTAGAGCAGCGGACTCATAATCCGTTAGCCGTAGGTTCGAGTCCTACTGGGCCCACAAGATATAAGCCCCGTAATTTTAATAAATTATGGGGCTTTCTTTTTCCCTAATTTCAGTCAGCTTCTTCCGAAGTGGCAATAAGGTGGCAAATCCTAAATTTGCCGTTGAGATTATTAATCTGTCTCCGCTTGTGAGCCGTTGCCAGATGAGCATATCGCTCAACCATCTTCAGATTGCTGTGACCTAATATTTCCTTAAGGGCCAAAAGATCGCCGCCGTTCATCACATAATGCGATGCAAAAGTATGTCTCAAATCGTGAAACTTAAAATCTTTGATGCCCGCTCTCTTAAGAGCATTGGCAAAAGGTTTTGTCACTGATTTTAATGGCTCTCCGCGGACTCCCAAAAACACAAATCGGGAATTATTATTTTTAAGACTTTCCATGAGATCAACCATATCATCATTTAAAGGCACAAATCTCTTTTTATTATTCTTAGTCTCAGCTATCTCAATATATGGCTCTAACACCGCATCAATATGAATTTGATCCCACTCAAGCGATAGAATCTCGCCAAGTCTCATTCCGGTATTCAGCGCCGTCATAACAATCGGCTTCAAATGCTCACTCGAAATCTCAATCAAGCATTGAGCTTCCTCTTCAGAGAGAAACCGTGTGCGCCCGGGTGGCTCCTCCAAAAAATCAACTTCTTTGACAGGATTTCTCTTGGCCTCTCCCCATTTAATCGCAAGACTAAACATCCGTTTTAAACATGAAAGCTCACGATTTATTGTAGCATTTGAAACTCCGTCTTCTCTTCGTTTGCCGATGTAATCCTCAACATCCGATGGCATGATAGATGAAAGAAATTTCCCTTTAAAAAATACCAAAAGAGTTCTGACAGAAAGAGCATCGCGCTTTCGGCTTCGCAAATGTCTTCGTCTCAAAAGATAAGTCTCCGCAAACTTCTCAATTTTAGGATTCTTGACTTTTGCGGCTATACCGAATTCATCATTCAAAACTTCATTTCGCTTTTTCTCAAGGGCTCTTAGCGCCTGTGTTTTAGTCGTTCCGCCCACACCTCTGTACCTGACTCTATCATGCATAAAGTCATAATACCAAGATGTAGTACCGTCTTTACGTTTTTTGGAATAAACAGACATAAAAGCTTCTCCTTATCCTATAAAAGAGAAGCCAAAACGCAAAATAGCCAAGCACAATATACAAATAATAATGAATATTGCAAAGGAAAATTTTACGAACATCATTTATCCTCCAAACATCTTTGGCTTTTCTTAAGTCTTTCCACAAACTCATTTAACTCCAATACATCAAAAAGCCGCCTGCTGTCTATTCTCAAACTCGGAATTTTGCCAGCATCAACCCACTGATAAAGCTTGGCCCTGCTTATTGACAAATAT
>Ga0180437_10001165_pt1 | contig 45669 bp, 46 predicted proteins | sample SS_ome_4_FD_132410 | JGI IMG/M metagenome (GOLD analysis project Ga0180437, IMG submission 132410) | Hypersaline lake sediment archaeal communities from the Salton Sea, California, USA - SS_3_D_1 metaG | ecosystem: Environmental > Aquatic > Non-marine Saline and Alkaline > Hypersaline >... | reverse complement strand
TTTACAAAGTTAGAGTATAATATGAAATCTTTTTTCACCCCTTCATACGAATGATCAGCATCAATAAATAAAAAATCAATTTTACTTCCATTTAGTATTTTCTGAACATTCATTTGGCACTCCTTAGACTGAGAATCTTCCCGCAAGAAATGAATTTGTTGTGTTCCAAAGAAAGATGAGCAAAAAAAACGATTGAGAGATTTTCTATACGATCTTGATAAATCTATACTTATTATTAACCCGTCTGGTTGTATGGCTTTAGACCAAAGATATAAAGTCCCCCCTCTATCAGTACCTACTTCACATATAATTTTTGGATTCAAATTTTTTACTAGATTAAAAAGCTCACTAATTTCAGATTCGATTTGAACTGGTTTAATTGTATTATAAAGGCCTACTCCAGTAAAATTATTTACTACATCAATGGGATTTTTATGCATTATTTCTAACTCTAAAAGCCGTTTTTTAGAGATTCTTCTTAATAGTGATCCCACTCCTAAAAATTCATAATATATTTCTCCAATTATCTCTTGGTAAAATTTATAAAACTTTGGAAATTTTCTTCTAAGCAATGTACTCATTTTACTTATCAAGATACGGGTATTTTTTAGAATATCTACAGCAATTAATTATTTAGTGAAAGCGGGTTAAATATCAATCATAGCGGATAAGGAAGAATTAAATTTATTGAGTATATGAGAGAGTTAATAGGCAGTCAACTAAAATTGGAGATTATCTTCGAATACTTTTTGGTGTGATTTTCTAACACCCTTTTCGCTTTATCCAAAAACAAGAATATGTTATATTTTAAACCTTTTAAGGATTGTTCATGCAGAAAATTAATTTAGGGAGGATGAATTTAAGATTAACTCATGTTATTAGAATATTTAACAATTTGCTATGATTAAAGAATAATGGAAAGCTAATATGATACATATTGATAAGAGTTATTTGAATAAGGGAATCAATAATTTCAGAAAATCAATGATCCTTGTTGTCGGCGATATCATGCTAGATAGATTTATATGGGGAAATGTTTCAAGAATTTCCCCAGAAGCGCCTGTACCTGTTGTTGAGGTTGAGCATGAAACCGTCATGTTAGGTGGTGCTACCAATGTTGTTAATAATCTTGTCTCCTTAGGTGGAAGTGTGATGATGTGTGGAGTTGTGGGAAATGACCCTCCAGGAAAAGAGATAATTTCAAGATTAGATGAATTAAATGTTGATACTGGCGGTATCGCTATAGAAGGTGACAGACCTACGAGTGTTAAAACAAGGATAATAGCTCATGACCAACAGGTTGTCAGGTACGATCGAGAAAAAAAAATATCCTTAAATCCAAAGACCACCAAGGGCTTTTTAGATTTTATTGATGAAAAAAAGGAAAATCTCTCTGCCCTTATAGTATCTGATTATGGTAAGGGTGTTATCTCCCGCCAGCTTATGGATGGTCTAAAAAGCATAACCTCGGATTGTAATTTTCCGATAACAGTAGATCCAAACGTTAAGAATTTCCCGCTATATAAGGATGTAACTGTAATCACACCTAATCATAATCAGGCAGGAGAAATAGCAGGCATAGAAATTATTAACGAAGAAGACCTCAAGAAGGTTGGGAAAAAGTTATTACATAATAAGAAATGTAAAGCCTTGTTGATAACCAGAGGTAAGGATGGTATGACACTTTTTGAACAAGAGGGTAGGGTAACACATATAAAATCCATAGCGAGAAAAGTCTATGACGTGACTGGTGCCGGAGACACAGTTATTGCTACGCTTACGCTTGGAATAACTGGGGGTCTTGATCTAAAATCTGCAGCCTATCTATCTAATCTTGCAGGAGGCATAGTAGTTGGTGAGATAGGAACATCAACCCTAAATATCGATAACCTTAAAGAGTTGATTGACTCTCGTCTTTAGGATTCATTGACCATTGTTGGTCATATTTTTTAATCGACTAGGAAATGCTGTCAAATAACTACTGACATTACCAATGAGTGTCCCCCAAAAAGGAAAAAAGGTAAAGATGATAAGTAGCCTCTTTTCTAAAGAAGAGGAATTGCTACAGAACGTTATTACGCAGATGGAAACGTTTTTTGGTCCAACTGATTGGATAAGTAAAAAATTTATTTTTGACAGAACACGATATTATGAAAAAGAGATGGGATGGCCTCTTTATAGACGATTTATATCTTTTTCCAAGCTTATCAGCTCAGATTCAATTGTAGATATAAAGTTGACGACCAATAAAATCGAAAATGAGTACCGTTTTAATAAAAAAAGGCGGATTAACATTGATCCAGGCTACATATCTTTAGAAAGGTTGGTTCTTGCTACTGGTAAAAATTATATCCATAGAATATATTTAACAAAAGGAATATATGCAGATCTTACACTTGTCTTTCATGCTGGTACCTTTAATCCTTTGGTATGGACATATCCTGATTATAAGGATGAAGCGGCCATTGGTTGTTTTAATATGATAAGGAATAATTATTTACAACATTTAAGAGAACAGGAGCAATAGATAGATAATTATGCTTAAAAGTATGACTGCATATGGCAGTGCTGAGTCCTTAAAAGATAACCTTGAATTTATTGTAGAAATTAGGTCGGGAAATTATCGGTACAGAGAAATTGTTCTAAGGCTTCCCCAGATCTTGCAACCATTTGAGGAAAAAGTCAGATCTGCAGTATCTTCTACGGTTAAGAGAGGTAGAATTGAAGTTTCCATTCAGATTAAAGATAATGGCAATAGAGGTTTAAAGCTTGAATTAAACAGGCCATTGGTAAAGGCTTATATTCAAGTTTTCAAAGAGCTGAATGAGGAACTTGAATGCAAGCAACGCATCGATCTATCAGTTTTCTCTCAGTTAAAGGATATTATTATTACTAAGCAGGATAGTATTGATTTGGAAAATGTGTGGCCTGATTTAGAGGATGTTATTAATAAAGCTTTGCGCTCAATGGAATCCATGAGAATAAATGAAGGCAGGGCTTTGGAGAAAGATTTTTTAGAACGATTAAATAGGATCACGAGATATATTGATGAGATAAAAAATAGGACTACCGTAATAGTTGAAAGCTACAGAGATAAATTAAGACAAAGGATTAATAAATTAATAAAAAGTATTGAAATAAATGAGGATCGGATTATACAGGAAGTAGCTTTAATAGCAGACAGGTCTGATATTACAGAAGAGCTTATTAGGGTGGAAAGCCACTTAGAGCAGTTTAGAAATTTCATAAATCAGGATGATGTGATTGGAAGAAGACTGGATTTTTTACTGCAGGAGATAAATAGAGAAGTTAATACAATGGGGTCTAAGGCGGCGGATTCTTTCGTTTCCCAGCTCGCTGTAGAAATTAAGGCTGAATTAGAAAAATTGAGGGAGCAGATTCAAAATGTGGAATAGGCACTTTCACTTACTCAGATATCGGAGATAAAAATTATGGATCCAACTTTACTGAATATTGGCTTTGGAAATTTTATTATATCAAGAAGGGTGATAGCCATTATCTCACCATCCTCAGCACCGGTTAGACGGCTTCGTGAAGAGGCAAGAGATGATAAAAGGCTTGTTGACGCAACTCAAGGCAGAAGAACACGATCAGTAATTATAACAGATAGCAATCATGTGATACTGTCTGCTATTCAATCTGAGACAATAGCACAAAGATTTGCTCCAGACGGTACAATACGGGGTGAGGATTTGTTATAAGCCTACATTCAAGAAATTAAGAGTTAACAATAAAGAGATATGAAAGAAAAAGGACAAATCTTTGTAATAACTGCTCCCTCAGGCGCTGGAAAAACCACAATAATAAAGAATATATTAGAAAAAGATGTGGGAGGAATTGGTTATTCTGTTTCTCATACTACTCGAAAGCCCAGAAAAGGGGAGTCTCACGGGTTACATTATTACTTTGTTGACAGAGAAAATTTTGAAAAAATGATTGAGGCTCATGAATTTGTTGAATGGGCCGTTGTCTATGATCACCTATATGGCACTTCTATTTCAAGTATAAACCGTGAATTATCATCAGGAAGAGATCTTTTGATGGATGTTGATATTCAGGGATCTCAAGAAATAAAAAGGCAATTTCCTGATTCTTTATCAATATTCATTCTCCCTCCATCATTAGACATTCTTAAAGAAAGACTACAGAAGAGATCACCGAATGACAAAAAGAATATAGACCTGCGGCTAAAACAGGCAGCAGAGGAAATTCAGAGATGTCGAGATTACGATTTCATTATTATTAATGATGATCTAAAGAAAGCTGTAAAAGAAATAGAGGCAATTGTTGTTGCGCAGAGGGCCAATAAAAATAGACGTTTCCCTCTCATTAAAAAAATATTTCGCTTGTAAAAAATATTACTCTTAAGGTTATAATGTTCCCCGTTCACGATCAGCTTTTTTATGCAATTAATATACATCTGCCCAGATATAATAAGGACGGGCAACGTCGAACCTCATAGCTTTGAGCCCAAACAGCTATAAAAAACCCAAATTATTAAGGTTGGAAATTTGCCCCAGATTATATCCGGTATAAATGCAGTTAAGGAAAGCTTTAGGAAAGGTGAAAGAATAGTTGAGCTTTTCATCGCCAAGGGGAAAAAAATTGAAAGGCTGCGAGAAATCCTTGATACCGCAACGCAGAAAAAAATACCGATCAGATATAAAGATAGGCCCTATTTAAATAAAATATCCTCTATCTCCTCTCATCAGGGCGTAATAGCTATTTTAAAAACATATAATTATCTTTATTTAGATGATTTGATAGAACGCACCATTTCTAATAAAAGTAAAGGTCTTCTCATTGCAGCCGATCACATTACTGATACAGGAAACCTCGGATCTCTTATACGAACTGCTGAATTTTTTGGTGTTCAAGGCCTTATTTTGCCAAAGGATAGATCCGCTTCTATCACGGATGCTGTACATAAAAGATCAGCCGGTGGATCAGCGTATCTACCTGTAGCGAAAGTGGTTAATTTAGCAAGGGCTCTCAAAAAGTTAGCAGATGAAAATTTTTGGGTAGTCGGGGCTGCAGGAGAAAGTAGCACAAATATCTATGAATTTGACTGGAATAGAGATCTCGTTTTAGTAATGGGAAATGAGAGTAAAGGAATAAGTAGGGTTGTTAAAGATCAATGCCAACATTTGGTAAGCATACCAAGATTAGGCAAGCTCGCTTCTCTCAATGTATCTGTTGCTGCAGGAATTATACTTTCAGAAATCGTAAGACAAAGAGAAACAACTGTAAGAATCTTACGGAAAAACAATAGAAGAAAAAAATTAAAATAAACATGACAGTGAGTATCACAGATATCAAGGGAATCTCTGTTGGCCATGCATCAGATTTTGAGGGATTGACAGGCGTTACAGTTATACTTGCTCCATCTGGTATGACTGGTGGAATTGATATCAGCGGATTTGCCGCAAGTTCAAGACAGATTGATGCACTGAGCGCGTCTCATATCGTACAAAAAGTTCATGGAATCTGTATTACCGGTGGTAGTGCATACGGGCTGGACGCCGCTTCTGGTGTCATGGATTATCTTGAAGAGAGGAACAGTGGATTTGATGTAGGAGTAGCCCGAATCCCTATTGTGCCAACTGCTGCGATTTTTGATCTAAGGGTAGGTTCAGCAAAAAGGAGACCGGACAAAAATATGGGCTACCGTGCATGTCAACAGGCAACTAATGGAAAGATTGCTGAAGGTTCTGTTGGAGTGGGAACTGGGGCAACAGTCGGCAAGTTTTATGGAACCGAGCGGGCAATGAAGGGTGGGGTAGGTATTGCAGCGAATACACTCAGTAATGGTTTAGTCGTTGGAGCTTTGGTAGCAGTCAATGCCTTTGGTGATATAAGAGATCCAATAAGTGGAAAGATTTTGGCTGGAGCAAGGAAGGCAAAGAAAAGCATGGAATTTGCAGATACATCAGAACTCATGAGGAAAGGAGTTCAACGACCTATTTCGGCATTTCAGAATACGACAATTGGTGTGATTGTCACCAATGCAAAACTAACCAAACAAAATGCCTCAGCTGTAGCGAAGATAGCGAGCAACGGCCTGAAAAAGACCATTAGTCCCGTGCACACTATATATGATGGTGATATTATTTTTACACTTGCATCTGGCGAGATTGAAGTTGATTGCTATACAGTAGGGCTCATGGCTGAGGAGGTGCTTATAAATGCAATAATCAGGGGAATTACCACTGCAGAAGATATAAAAGGAATACCATCATTTCTTAGCTTAAAGTAGACCTTAATGCTATCCCTTTAAGAAATGTCATGGCTGAAATACATTAGGCTGGGCAGAATATACAATCGATTTACGAAAAATTCGTTTTTTAGGCATCAAAACGCTGAGATTAAAAGGATAGTTTTATGTTTGCCCGCTCCATCCCGGTGGAACGAGATTTTATTCTGGAAAGAGCACGATATATAATAATTTGCCAGACCGGCCAGCTATTACTCTGTCGATCCCTGTGGTTTTGATATTGTTTGCCTTAATTTCATTGAGGTGACACCGAGAACGTTTTAAAGAGAATTAAATGAAAGGAGAGTTTAGGGATAAGCTGAGAAAAATAAATAAGGCAGCCTTTTTAGGCTTTATTGGCGCCACCGCAATAATCCATATCACTCTGCTTTTTATACCTATGTTTAGAGATTTTGAAAATAGATATCTTACTGAAAGACATTTTGAATTTGAAACCGCAACATTATTAATTATTGGTTTTCTGACGTTAATTATGGAACCAGTAACCTATATAGTAAACCTGGCAGTATCTTTAGAAAAACATGGTCTTATAGCCTTTCTCTGGCTTGCACCTGTAGGCATTACTCAGTCTTATGCATGTGTCAGGTGGGCAATACGAAAAAAATCTTGATCAATGAATTGAGAGCTATGAAATATACATGTGTAGATTATCGGTATGAGATGAAACTTCTAGGCCTAAAAAGGAGATTAGAAGAAGAAAATCTAAGTAAAGAGGAGAGGGCTCAGATAGTTCAGGAAATCAAGGAGTTGGAAAAGAAAATGGACATGAATTAGGATAATTTATCTCCTCAATTCATAACCTCTCACCCTAAAATTAAAATCATAATTCTGCAGTGTATCCCACGTGTTTTTTTCCCTTAGGCATGACCTTGTATCATCAGGTCCTTTATAGGGATTACCTAAAAGATAGAACCAATTGAAAATAGCATCTCCAGAATACTCTAAACTAATCCAGTAGCTCCCCGGAAGTAAAATGTCATCAGTGAATGAGAATGGTATCCATCGATAACCATTAAAAAAACCGATTCTTGACATGTGAATCATATTGCTTTTAGCTATTCTCTTAACAGGCTTGTTATGCTCATCTTTCATTACTGTCAGCCATAGAAATCCCTTTTGCCCACCAAACTTATGCAGAGCAAGGCTTATATCATATAGTTTTAATGGGTAAGGGATTTCTATCTTTTGGCTATATTTCCGATTAGATGTAACATATTCAGCGGTTTCTGAGACAAAACTTCTGCGTAAGGTCTTTGCGTCCTTTTCATCATGATAACCCCTGGAAAAGATATCGATGAGGGGTGGAAAATTAAGGTTACCAAAGACTCTTTTTGAATACACAGAAAATTGTTTTATTTCTTCTAATGTATAATGCGGTATTGTTGATTTTTCAGGTCTTTCACGCAGTGAAGTTGGTTTTAACGTAGCTGCCCTAAAGAATGAAGAAAATAAGTTATTTTTAGGAGAAGGTTGTTCCCCAATTGTAGAAAAGGTTTCTCTATCTCTTTCGTATTGAATGGTAATGTTTTCTTCCACGGATGGTTGTATGTTTCCTTTTGAAGTCCATACAATAGCCCCATCTGTTGAAGCATAATATGCATCAGGGCCCACCTCGATTGCAATATGTCGTGTAGAAACAAAATTAAGCGTTTGTTGGGGATCATACCCAACCCATCCAAAATTTGGGTAATATACCTCAAGCCATGCATGCCTGCCCTGACCAAGTTTAATATTCCAAGAGGAAGTGCCTGTTCTCGCCTCCCATCCCTTTTTTGCTGTTATTCCTGTCACTATTCTGACAGGAATTCCACCGCTTCTCAGTATAGCAGCTGAAAGATGAGCATAATTCTGACAATTTCCTATACCACTTTTAAGTGTATACAGGGCATCATATTTGGAGGGATTTACCCTGTAACTCACATGAGCTACTACAAAATTAAGTACCAGGCTCACAGCCTGAACCTGGTTTTTTACTCCTTTTAGTAATCGTTGAGCTAAAAATTGGATTTTATTATTATTTGACTGAATAAAATCGCTTGGTTGCAAGTACATTTTGTATTTTTCGGGGTGTAATTTAACAGGGTAGGGGAACTCACCCTGAAATCGTTTGAGGTATCTATCAAGTGTAATTCTGTATTTAGCTATAGCTGATAAATAAGAGGGGGGTTGAGACCACGATGTAACTATAATATTGTTTCCCCATTGATCGGTTAATTCCTGCGTGTTTGTTGGTCTTACAGATGGAATGAACTGAGAAGCGACAATTTTTTGCATTGAGGCCGGGTTGGTTTTATTGGGGAATCGAACACTTTTTATACTGAGCTTGGTTATTCCAGAAGGCATACTGATCTTATAAGCTACCGCAACATTAAGAGATGATGACATATTCTCGGCAATGAGATATGTCTTTGCCCATAAATGAGGAACAACAATCAACATGCATACTGTAAATCCTATAGTCATACAATAGTTGAGATATTTTTTATTCATAATGTAATGTATTGAAATTTCAGTAACTTTCTGAAATCACTAATTGTTTTCATATGGTAGAACCGATTTATTGAGTTTGTGATCAATCCCCTAACTACTTTTCACCCATTCTTTTACCTTGTGAGACTTTTCTTTTGATAGTTCTATAATATCTTCAACATCTAACGTAAGGAGCCTTCTGTCCTCCATAACGATATTTCCGTCTATAATCGAATGTTTTACATCATGGCCTGTAGCCGCATAGACAAGGTGCGAATAAGGGTTATACATTGGCACAAGATGGGGTTTATGTGTGTCAAGTACTATCAGATCAGCCCTCTTTCCCGCCTCTAATGATCCTATAATTTTCTCAAGCCCAATCACTTTTGCGCCATCTATGGTTGCCATCTCCACAAGAGTTTGGGCATTCATTACGGTAGGGTCGAGGTTATTCACCTTATGAAGCTTTGCAGCCATATCCATCTCGCCAAAAAGATCAAGGTTATTATTTGAGGCACATCCATCAGTACCCAGACCTACTGTTATGCCTTTTGCTATCATATCGGGAACAGGTGCTATGCCCGAGGCAAGCTTCATATTGCTTTCCGGATTATGGACTATACACACATTATTTTCTGCAAGTAATTCTATTTCGGATTCGTTGATATGGACACAGTGATCTACAATGAGGTGAGAACCTAAAAGACCGAGATCTTTTAAGTGTTGAACAGGTCTTTTTCTAAACCTTTTTTCTATCTCATATACTTCTTCTTTTGTTTCTGCCAAGTGAAGAATCAGAGGAACACCTCTTTTAAGGGCTAGATCATTTGCTTTACGCAAAAGCTCCTCCCCACAGGTGAACAAAGAATGTGGTTCAACCGCTATATTTATGAGAGGATCTTGTTCCCATCTTTCAATCAATGCCTCTGTATAAATAAATCCCTTTTCTAATGTTCCGTAATTTGGTGAGGGAAAATCGTAGATGACTTCTCCAACCACACTTCTCATCCCAACTTCTTTCGCAGCCCTTGCTACCTCGTCTTCAAAGAGGTACATATCGCAAAATGTTGTAGTTCCAGAAAGTATCATCTCCGCACATGCCAAAAGGGTTCCGACCCTCACAAAATCAGCATCCATCTTCCTTTCCACAGGGAAAATATAATTATGTAACCATTCCATTAGAGGAAGATCATCTGCTAAACCCCTGAAAAGGGACATGGCTGCATGGGTATGGCTATTGATAAGACCAGGCAGTATCAGGCCTCCTTGTGTATCAAGATCTTTTTTTGTCTTTATTGAATCTTTTTTATCTTTTCCTATATAAGATATCGTGCTCCCTGATATGGCTACCATACCATTATGAATAATATTATTCTGACTATCCATAGTGAGAATAGTCCCATTATGGACCAAGATATCTGCCTTATTCATTTTTCTAAATCCTTGATAATTGCTTTTAGCAATTTAGTTAAAGAGGAAGATGCCTTTTTGGCATTAAAAATTACCTCCTCCATGGATGTAGGTGTCATGCAATCAGGAAGGTTACTATTGGTGATAGCTACAATTGCCAATACTTTTAGTCCACAATGAACAGCAGTTATAACCTCATTAACAGTTGACATTCCTACTGCATCACCACCTATTAATCTTAAAAATCTCGTCTCAGCAGATGTTTCAAGGCTTGGCCCAGTTATACCCACATAGATGCCTTGATTTAAAATAATCTTTTCTTCTCTTGCCTTTTCTTTGGATAAGCCTATAAGGTCTTTATCATAGGCAGAGGTCATATCAGGGAACCTTGGCCCTAATTCATCAATATTTTTTCCAATAAGGGGATTATCTCCAGTGAGGTTTATATGATCTGTAACAAGCATTGCTTCTCCTGGCTTAAAAAGAGGATTTAATCCTCCTGCCGCGCTTACCACAAAAAGGTATTTCACTCCTAAATTTGCCATAACCCTGATCGGAAATGTAATCTCGTGAGCAGTATATCCCTCGTAGATATGAAATCTTCCCTGCATGGCAAGAATAGGTTTCTCTGTCAAAGTGCCAGAGACAAGGATGCCTGCATGGCTTTCAACAGTTGATTTTGGAAAATGAGGAATCTGTTCATAGGGAATTTTTTTATCACTTTCCATTACATCAGTTAGGTTCCCAAGGCCGGTACCTGTGATAATCCCTATGAGAGGTTGGTCTATTATCCTCTCACGTATAAAATTTGCTGCTTCAGTTAACTTTTTAACCATATCAATACCTCCCGTAATTCTTTAAAAAATTAGATTAGATCAATCATAAAGTCAACACAGTTTACCAATTTTATCCTTGACCGCTGTGTATTAGATTTTTAATATGCGTACATAATTTGCTAATAAAAAACTATCTAATGAAAAGAACTGCCTTTTAACTAAAACAGGTTGGAATGAAATAATTTTAAATTGAGGAATTGTTTAATCCCTCAATCCCTAAATTCACAAATTCCCCTGTTAGTTAGGATTGTTAATGCCTTCCATGGTTTATGATCTTTTAAACCCTGAATTTCTTTCAGATAAAACAAAAAAAGTCTCATTAATCCAGACTCACATCTCGCTCGTTTTTCTTACGGATGAGTTTGTATATAAGATAAAAAAACCTGTCAATTTTGGATTCTTGGACTTTTCAACACTAAAAAAACGATACTATTACTGTCATCAAGAGATTATGCTTAACCGAAGGTTATCAAAGGACACATATATAGATGTATTACCAATAGTCTATGACGGCAAAAACTATAGAATGGGGGCAGGGCAGGGCGGGATTGTTGAATATGCAGTAAAAATGAAAAGGCTCCCTGAAGAAATGCTTATGAAATCAATGTTTTTTCGAGGTGAATTAACGGGTCAGCATTTAAAAAAAGTTGCCAAAGTTCTTGCAAGATTTCACCGAACTGCCAGTAATTCCTTGAATATTAATAAATTTGGCGAGCCAGAAAAATTCAAAATTAATACCGACGAAAATTTTGAACAGATTCAGAAATATATTGGAATGACAATTCAAAAAAGGGATTTTGACACCCTCAAACAATGGACAGAAAATTTTTATCACTCGAATAAGTCCCTTTTCATCAGCCGGGTAAAGGCTAAAAAGATAAGAGACTGCCATGGAGATCTTCATATGGAGCATATTTGCCTTACAGAAAATCTTCCAATATTTGATTGTATTGAATTTAACAGCAGATTTAGGTATACTGATACTATAGCTGACATTGCTTTCCTGCTTATGGATTTGGAGTATTATGGAGGAAACAGGCTTTCTGAAAAATTTTGGAATGTATACAAGGAAATAGCAAATGAGCATGATATGAATCCCTTGCTTACATTTTATAAGATCTATCGGGCAATTGTGCGGGGGAAGGTAAACAGTTTCCAGCTCGATGATGCAAATATAGGGAGGAGTAAAAAAGAGGAAGCTAAGGAAACATCAAGTAAATATTTTAAACTTGCCATGTCCTATATAGAGTAAGGGAATTATGAGGGAACATTTCGTAGATTTCATGAAAAAGGAACTGCAACCTGAAACAGTAGTGATCGCATGTGGACTTCCTGCCTCCTACAAAACGGAAACCACAGAAGTTATAGCCAAAATTAAAGGCTATAAGATAATAAGGACAGACTTGATAAGGCTTGAAGTATTAAAAAATGAGGACATATTTGATGAGAAGGTTGCATCCGATATGAAAAAAAGGGAGCTTGTTTACAATGAAATATTTTCTCTCGCAGATGAGCTTGTAGCTAAGGGTGAAGGAATCATTCTGGATGCAACTTTTATTACCCAAGAGCTAAGAAGGAGAGCTGCCGAAATTGCCGCAAGGCATAACAAAATTTTTGTTATTCAGCAGACACAATGCCCCCAGGAAATTTCTTTTAAAAGGATATCGGAGAGAACCAAGGAAAATTATGAGTCAAATGCCTTAACTATTCAGGCCTATATAAATAATAAAAAAAAATTTCAGACAGTTGACTTGGAGGACCTGAAAAGGCTATATCCTTCTCTACATATTTTGCATCTTCTGGTTGATACGACTTCAGATTTGATTGATGACTGGAGAGTAATTGGCAAGGTAACCCGCTAAGTGACATCACTTTAGAACTGGTCAATGAATACTTGGTCTTGGTAGGCAACTTCGCTCAGATGCTCATTGCAAGTATACTTTGTCCAGCATCAAGAATCTAATAACACAGTTAATGCAAATGGAAAAAATACCTAAATCAGTCGGGATAATCTTTAAGCACGATTTTGAGCTTGCAAAAAGGGAGTGTCAGCGATTAACGCATTGGTTTATAGAAAGAGGAATAAAAGTATACACAGAGGAAATGACATCTAGCCCAGCCTTAAACCAATACTTTGAGGAAGAAACAATTATACCAGATACAGCCGACTGGGTTGTTGTATTAGGTGGAGATGGAACATTACTGGGGGCAGCCAGAAAGATTGGACGATATGGCCTGCCTATTTTGGGTATCAATCTTGGAGGATTAGGTTTTTTAACAGAGATTCCGTTAAAAAGGCTTTATAAGGACATAGAAAAGCTTATAACTGGAGAGATAACTGTTGAAACAAGGCTTATGTTGCAGGCTAGTATTTTAAGGAATAGTGAAGAAAAATGCCGTTTTTCAGTCTTAAATGATGTGGTTATTAACAAAGGTGCATTAGCCAGAATTATTGATCTTAGGGTATCTATTGATGGTCGTTTTTTAACGACCTTTAGAGCAGATGGATTGATAATATCTACCCCTACGGGCTCAACAGGTTATAATCTTTCTGCTGGAGGCCCGATAATCTACCCAGATTTAGAGGCATTGATATTAGCCCCAATATGCCCTTTTACATTGACACATAGGCCTATTATATTGCCAGATAAGTCAGTAATAGAAATAGAAATGGGAGAAAATAGCGAGCAAGTCACACTCACCTTCGATGGCCAGGTTGGCTTCGATCTTATAAACAATGACAGGGTTATTATCTCTAAATCAGAAAAAAAACTTAAGTTAATCAAATCCCCTGGTCAGGATTATTTTGATATTTTAAGAACAAAACTGAAATGGGGCGAATCATCTTACAATGAGACAAACCGATAAATATCTTTTGTCTATAGATAGAAAGGAAATATGTTATTTGCAATGGATAATAGAATCCTACGATGGCATGGCATCTATGAGAACTATTAACCCAGTAAATGGTGAGATTGAAATTTCTATAGTACCCGAGTGTAAGCAAGATATAGTTTCACTTATAAAATCTTTACAAAAAGAAGGAAGCATCCATGTTAATAAAGAGAAATTGTATTGATAGGATAAACTTTTTTTACCGTAGGCCCGGAGGTGCTGCGTGGATCAATTATTTTATATAAAAACCTTCGGGTGCCAGATGAATGTGCATGATTCTGACACTATCACCCAAATCCTTGTAAATAAAGGGTATAAAAAAACAGATAGCATCAATGATGCTCATATTATCTTGATAAACACTTGTGCGGTCCGACAAAAGTCTGAACAAAAGGCATTAACCCTTATTGGTCGCTTGGCTTCTTTAAAGAGGAAGAAGCCGGATATAATTTCTGGCATCATCGGATGTGTCGCCCAAGAAAAAGGAACAAATCTCCTGCAACATTTTCCATATGTTGATTTGGTTTTGGGCCCAAGAAATATTTACCGCATCAATGATTTTCTTGCTCAAATCAAGGAAGGAAGAGGGAAGACCTCCTCCCTTGATTTAACGTGTGAACCATCCACATTAAACAGATGTAACGACTACGTAAAAGGAAGGACTGCAACTTTTTTAAAAATTATGGAGGGATGTGATAATTTCTGTTCTTATTGCATTGTTCCTTTTGTGAGGGGTAGGGAGACAAGCCTTCCATCAGAGGACATCATTAATAAGTCTAAATATTTGATCAGTCAAGGTATACGGGAAATTACTCTTATAGGACAAAATGTAAACTCCTACAATACCAAAAACAGGGCCTTGCCAACATTTCCTGGTTTGCTAAAGGAGTTGGATAGTATAGCGAGCTTAAAAAGACTTCGCTTTATAACATCTCATCCAAAAGATCTATCCGATGAACTCATAGGGTCCTTTGGAGAATTAAAGAGCCTTTGTCCTCATATTCACCTGCCAGTTCAATCAGGCTCAGATAATATACTTAAGCTTATGAATAGAGGATACACAAGAGATAAATATATTTCTTTAGTAGAGCGTATAAAAAAAGTAAGGCCCGATATAACAATTACAAGCGATTTGATTGTCGGATTCCCAGGTGAAACTGAAAAGGATTTTGAAGATAGCCTTCAATTAATAGATAAAATAGAGTTTGATAATCTTTTCTCCTTTAAATATTCTGAAAGGCCCAAAACAAAGGCATTACAGTTGTCGGGAAAATTAGATGAAAAAGAAAAACAAAGACGTCTATCTATATTGCAGGAAAAGCAAAGAAAGATAACCTTATCAAAAAACAAACTAATGGAGGGAACAATTCAAGAAATTTTAGTAGAAGGCCCTGGGAAAAAGGTAGACAGTCAGCTCACAGGAAGAACGTTAGGAAATAAGGTTGTCAATTTTTTGGCCAAAAAAAATTTCAAAGGGCAATTATTGAGGGTAAAGATTATTAAAGGCTTTCAAAATTCATTACTTGGAGAGTTAGTTGACAAATATAATCGGAAGGTATATTAGGTTATGTAGTCATGGAACAGGAATACCATAAAGAAAATCTTCTGGTTGTTGATGATGAGATAGAGGTAGGGAAGGTTGTAACAGAATTACTGTCAAGTGTGGGGTTTAATGCTGATTCAGAAAACAGTGGAAAAAATGCGTTACAGAGGATAAAAAATGGAAAATATACCTTTTTAATTACTGATATCAATATGCCAGAACTTAATGGAATTGAATTAATAAAGAAGGTGAGGGAAGAAAAACTTGATATAAGTATAATTGCTATGACTGGTTACGAAAAAGACTATGCGTATATGGATGTTATTAATGCTGGCGCAAATGATTTTATTACCAAGCCCTTTAAGATTGATGAAATAGAAGCGAAGATAAGCAGGATATTGATAGAGAAAAGGATTAGAGATGAATTGGCCAAATTATCAATAACTGATAATCTCACCGGACTTTTTAATCAAAGACACTTTCATAATAAACTAAAAGAGGAGGTGAATAGGGCAAACCGCCAGAACCATCCCTTATCCCTGATCCTTTTGGATCTTGATAAATTTAAAGAGTATAACGATACATATGGTCATCTTGCAGGGGATAAGATGCTTGCTAAATCTGGTAAGATAATCCTTTCAAACATCAGGGAGAACGTAGACACAGCTTTTAGGTATGGTGGTGATGAGTTCGCAATCATTCTCGTTGAGGCGAATAAAGAAATTGTTCTTAATACAAGTGAAAGACTAAAAAAAGGATTTAAAGAGGGAGATGGTGTTACAGCAAGTGTTGGGTTTGCAACGTATTCAAATGAAATGAGTATAAGTGATTTGATTGCGTTAGCAGACAAAGATCTTTATGAATCAAAGAATGAGAATAATAAGTAATGTTTTTACATACATATTATGTCTGATAATATATATTATGTAAACTAAAATATAAACATCTTATTTTTACACCCCTATTCAACATTATTATAAACTTTTTAAATTTTTGGAGGTTTTTATTTTTATGAGCAGTGTAGTAAAGAAAAGAAGGAAAAAAATAAGAAAACATAAATATAGAAAATTACTAAAATCCATGCGCCATAAAAATAAAAAATAGTCTTTCAATTTTTTTAAAAAAAATAAAGGGAGACTTGAAACAAGGTCTCCCTTTTTCTGCGCATATACTCGACATCTTTATGAATACCATCCACCGCCAGTTTTTTTACCGAATTTACCGGCTCTTACCATTGTTTTTAAGAGATTTGGTGCGACCCATTTGTTTTCTTTGTTCAATTCGTTAAAGAAATATTGTGTTACAAAGTATGCAATATCAATTCCTGTCAAATCCATTAATTCGAATGGACCCATAGGATAATTGAGACCATTTTTTACTGCCTTATCAACGTCCTCAATAGATGCAATGCCTTCCTCAACAATCTTTATAGCCTCGATCATATGGGGAATCATTATTCTATTAACGATAAAACCTGGTGAGTCTTTTTTGACTTCTACAGTCGTTTTACCCATTTTCTGCGCTAATTCTGTTGTAGTGTTGACAGTGCCGTCACTCGTTGAATAGCCTCTAATTATTTCCACAAGCCGCATTAATGGTACAGGATTAAAAAAATGCATCCCACAAACTTTATCAGGCCTTTTAGTGCTTGCCGCTATTTCTGTAATTGACATAGATGATGTATTGGTAGCCAAAATAATATCCGGTTTACATAATTCATCTAACTGCTTAAAAACGCTCTTTTTTAAATCTAAATCTTCAATAACGGCTTCTATAACAAAATCAACATCTTTAAGGTCATCCATGTCTATTGTACCTTTTATTCGGCCAATAATGGTATCTTTTTCACTGGCATCCATTTTCCCTTTTTCTACACTTTTGGAAAGAAACCTCTCGATATTTTTCAGTCCTCCTTCCACAAATCTCATTTCTATGTCTTTCATGACAACATCGCAGCCAATCTGGGATGCTACTTGTGCAATACCATTGCCCATAGCTCCTGCGCCAACAACACCTATTTTTTTTATTTCCATAGCTCCTCCTTTGAAATAACTTTTAAATAATTATTAATGTGTTACATTAGCTTTATTACGCAACCAATTTAATTAAATATTTTATTATGCTTTGTTAAAAAGGTATGCATAATATTTTATATTAACTAGTTTTGCTTCTAACACATTCAGAAATAGATAACAAGGTTCTAACTGCGTTATCATAGATAAAATAGTTACCGTAAATAGGTTTATGAGCAAAGGGATCTGTAACCATGTTATCCATAACTTTGGCTCACTTTCGTCATTTTTTACGCAGGCATTACCATTCTCACTCGGTTATCGAGGTAGTTAGAAAGAGTAGAAGAATTTTTTGGAGACCATCCCAGCGATTGTTCCCAGACATCATCACTTTCCATACAGAGATAAATTCCCAAATTATTATGCCATTTCTTTAATCTTTCTGATAACTTAGCATACATTTCTACCCTGACTGGCTTGAAATATCTCTGTTTGCCGTCCAAACCGGTAACAAATTCGCCATCAAAAATGTGTGTATCTGGGAATCTTTTTAAAATCCGCCACTTAAGATCTGGCATATACCTAAAAGAGCCAATGCTTATCCAGATAATAGAGACTGGATCAATATATTTCTCCAAAAGCTGGATAATCTCTTCATATTCGTTTTCCCATCCTGAATAATGTATTAAGGGATCAAAATGAAAGGCTATTACAAATCCTGCATTTTGGCATTCCCGCGCGGAAATGATTCTCTCTTTTAGGCTAGCTGTCTTTCTCTCTTCATTTGCTATAATTCGAGAGGTATTTAACGACCATGCGACAACTATCCTTTTTCTGTATCTACTTTTAATGATGTCTTTGATAAAAGAGGTTTTTGTCTTGAGCTCCAACATACAGTTCTTTCTGGAAGAAAAAAAGGGAAGTAAAAAATCAGTCCATCCTGTAATATAATTAAGGGAAAGACTATCGGTAAATTCTCCAGTCCCGATCCTGAATACCCTCTCTGGGTGGTTATCGATAAATTCACCTATCACATTAAGTTTCTCTTCTAAATTGGTAAAAAGCCTTAATGATGGTTGATTAACGTAGGATTGAAGAAAACAGTAACTGCATTCCATTGGGCAGTTTATACCTACATTGAGGATCTGGTACCCGCAGCAGATATATCTCCTTGTACCCGGACAGGATTTAAGAAATTCACCTTTATAGTGGATAAGCCTCAGCGAGTCTTTATCCATCTCTTCAATATCTTCCCGCAAGGCTAATTCATTTGATCCTACACCCTCTATTGGTATATTTGGCAATTTTTCAATTATCTTCTTTGAAAGGGAGTCGTTTTCAGACTCTCTTTCAATCAAGATTCGCCTCACTTTCAATCGTTTCATAGGTACTTTATAAATGCTTTTTTGAAATCCGAAATGCTATATGCCCTTCCAAAAGTCGGGTATGTGTTTTAATTCAGGTAAGTTACATAAATCAGCTAACTTTCCTTTAAGATCTTCACCTTTTTTAAACGTTACTTCGAGCTTGTAATAGCGCCCCTCAAAAAAAGGTGGGGGAATTATTTTAACTCCTAAAGGAAGAGAAAGATTAGAAATACCCTTGTTAAATAATTTTTCAGCCTTAGAAAGGGATGGAAATCTCCTGAATTTCAATATATTAACTATGGCTTTAACCTTCTGTGGTTTATTCATCGAAGTAGCATGTAAAATCCCTTTAATATCTTTTGAATCTATAATCTCTTTAATTGAGCGCCCTTCCCTGCTGGCGATTTCTTTAATCCATTGGATGGTCACCCATTGCTGATTAAAACTCCATTTCAAAGATATAAATAGATCATTAATCTCGAGCCGATCGTTTTTCTCAACATACCTCAGTAATCCAGCCACCCGTATGGATAATTGCTCCATAGCAACAGAAATCTTTATTCTCTCTTCTAACTCCTCTAAACCTAAAAACAATTCTAATTGCTGTTTGTTTGAAGGAATACCAAGAATAGGCATAAAATTGGTTACTATATCTTCTGTGCTAATAAAACGGGTTAGTCTTTGCAAGATCATCCCTTTTTCAATATTATTCAATTGACGATGAATGAGATTATCATTTAAATTGAATAAAAGCGCATTAAACAGGGAGAAACTATCAGGTAACATGTGGCATACTATATCGTGCCACCCCAACTCTTTTACAGCCATTAGCCTTCGATAACCGGCAACTACTAAAAAATTGTTATTAGGATTTCTAAGCAGATATGGTGGATTTGTAACACCAAATTTTTCAATAGATGCCTTAAGTGGCTCCAGGTCGAAATTAAAACTCATACAGAACGGTCCTGGTGTTAAATCAATATCCGAAATGGCTATATTTACAAGGCTGCTTTTTAATAGTTTTTTTTTCATCATAATCGCCCCTGGAAAGATTTTTTACTAATACATCAATGCAATGTGGATTGCATTTAAACATAATTTTTAACATGGAGACAATGGTGAAAATCAGAAAGAGCTTTTTTTCCTTAATAACGCTTGCAATTATCTGTTCATTTCTTTTCTCCTCTATCGGCTATAGTGAAGAACGTGGGAAAGAATTGAATGAATGGGAGAAATTAAAAGGGGCCGCTGAAGAAACATGGCGAAAGAATGTTCTGGGGATAGAAAGGCAATGGGATGAGATAGAAGACCAGCAGAGACGTGAATTGCAAGAGTTAAAAAGAAGGATAGACCTCTTCTGGGGAGAGGCAGGAGTTACCTCTACCAAAAAGGATTGGATTGATTATAATGAAAATTTTTCAGTAAGGAGCAATATTGATTTTAAAAATGGGACAATAGAAATTGATGCCCTTATCCCTTTAAATGTTTCAAATCCATATGAAAGAGCTAAGCAAAAAATTTCAGACAAGATGGTGACTTCCTTTATGGCAAAAGGAATTGAGCAAAGAAGTATATTGACAAACCAATTAAAAACATCAAAGGGTTTGTATGTTACCAATAAAAACCTTAAAAACTACATCCAAAGTGATCTATTTCCTAAGATAGATAAAGTTCCAACGCCAATCATAGGTAATGATGGTAACACAAGACTAAGATTTGGTGCAAGGTTTCCCCTTGTACCCGGTCATTTGAGGATACGAGCAGAAAAATACAGGAATACTGTTCAGATAAATGCAACCCGTTTTTCTCTTGACCCCCAATTAATTATGGCAGTAATTCACACCGAATCTTACTTTAATCCCTTTGCCAGATCTCATGCCGGCGCCTATGGTTTAATGCAGGTCATTCCACGATATGCAGGCAGAGAGGCATACCAGTTTATCTATAAACAGGATAGAATTATTACGCCACCCTACCTTTACGAGCCTGTTAACAATATCAATCTTGGCTCGGCGTATCTTTATCTCCTTTACAACAAACATTTTGCCGATATTCAAGGAAGAGATAAACGTCTCTACCTAACAATATGCGGCTATAACTGGGGTCCAACTGCTATCAGACAGAATATAATACGACGACATCAGGTTATTTTTATGTCAGAGGATAAACTCTATAAATTACTCAGGTACAGAACACCAAAAGAAACAAGTGATTATCTTAGAAAGGTTACAGAACGATCAAATACGTATAGTAATCTCTTTTAAAAGCTTCGTAGACTCTTTCAAGGATAAAGATTATCCAGCCCAAATATCTTTTACTATTTACAAAGATGAAATTCCTTTTTATTTTTTCCTTGACATATTTAATGTCGAAACATATTGTCGACAGTGTCACTATCGACATAAAGAGATAAAATGCGTTTATTAGAATATGAATCAAAAGAGATCTTGGCAGAAAGAGGTATACCAATACCTTCCGGGATTATAATTTCCAGTCATGGACATGCCTCCCTCCCCTCTCCGGCCATAATTAAGGCTCAGATTCCAATAGGAGGCCGTCAAAAGGCAGGAGGGATTGTGGGAGCCTTGGATCAAAAGGAGTCTAAATCCAAGCTAGCGCAAATGCTTTTTAGTAACATTCGAGGCTTCCGTGTGAATAAGGTCTTGGTAGAAGAAAAAATGGATATTGCTCAGGAATTCTATTTAGGGATAACATATGACACAATAGCTAAAGAGCCAATTGCAATCTTTTCTGCCGAAGGTGGAGTTGATATTGAGGAATTGGCCCTGCAAAAGCCGGAAAAGGTACAGAAAAGACATTTTTCAGTTAGAACCGGTCTTCCAGAATATAAGGCCCGAGAGATGATTTCTTTAACCGGGATTAACGGAAAAACATTATTAGGTTTGTCAAATATCTTTTCTCTCTTAGCAAACATTTTTTTGGAAAATGATGCCACTATTGCAGAAATAAATCCTTTAGCCCAAACCACAGATGGAAAGAGAGTGGCCTTAGACTGTCATTTAGAAATAGACGATGATGCCCTATTCAGAAATAGAAAAATTGCAGAGAAGGGGAAAGACCCGGATAGAATCACAGGAAAACAAAAACAAAGCGATTTTGAAAAAAAGGCAGTCGAGATTGATATTCTGGACCAAAAAGGGGTAGCCGGAAGACTGATCGAATTCGATGGAGATTTAGGCCTAATTATTGGTGGCGGAGGTGCTTCTCTTACTGCATTTGATGCCGTTCAAAGACACGGTGGACAACCTGCGAACTACTGCGAGATCGGGGGTAACCCTTCGGTGTTAAAAACAAAGGAGCTTACCAAACATATACTCTCGAAACCGGGAGTAGAAAAAATTGCCGTGATCATGAATGTGGTAAGTAATACCCGGGTCGATCTAATGGCCAGGGGCGTGATAAAGGGTATTTTAGAGGCTGGAAAAAACCCTTCAGAAACACTGGTTGTATTCAGGATCCCCGGCGCCTGGGAAAAGGAAGGGTTTAAGATTCTCTCCAAATATGGTGTTGATTACTGTGACAGGACCATCTCTATTGACGAAGCTGCTCGAAAGGGCGTTGAGAAGTTAAAGAGAGGCTAAGATGGCCATATTAGCTGACGAAAATACAAAAATTATTGTCCAGGGGATTACAGGCAGAGAAGCTGTCACCTTTACTAAAGATATGATTGATTATGGGTCAAAAGTTGTTGCCGGTGTTACTCCAGGCAAGGGCGGTCAGGCTGTTTACGACGTGCCTGTCTTCAACACAGTTTATGAAGCCCTAAAACAGCATCCCGCAGATGCCAGTGTTATCTCTGTACCACCGGCAATGATAAAGGGAGCTGCTCTTGAGGCCTTATCTAATGATATAAAATTGTTGGTTATAGTTGCAGAAAGAGTGCCCCGTAAAGATACTATCGAAATCTTAGAGGTAGCCAGGGAAAGTGACGCTGTAGTTATTGGCCCTAACACCCTCGGTATGATTAATCCCCACACCGTAAAGATTGGTATGGCTGGCGGCCCTGTGGAAAATGTAAAGAGCGCTTATATGCCAGGATCTGTAGCTATTGCATCTCGAAGCGGGGGGATGACCACGGAGATTGCTAATCTCTTGACTACTCATGGTATAGGCCAAAGCACTTGCATCAGCATCGGAGGAGACCCTGTTGTAGGCTCAAACTTTCTCGATCTTGTTCCGCTTTTTGACAAAGATCCAGGTACAGAGGCAGTTGTTCTTTTTTGCGAACCAGGGGGTGTCATTGAAGAAAGGCTTTCAGAAATAGTTATCTTAGAACGAATCAAAACTCCTATTGTGGCATTTGTTGCGGGTCGTTTTGTCGACAAAATGCCTGGTGTAAGATTTGGACATGCAGCCACCATAGTGGAAGGGAAAAAAGGAACCGCAGCAGGAAAGATAGAGCAGTTCAAAAATGCAGGAATACATGTGGCAAACGGACTGGATGATATTATCTCTATCCTCAAAAAAATCCTTTAAGAGGTGACCTATGGCAATACTTATGAGAACAGCACTCTTTGTTCCGGGTAACAGGCCTGATCGCATAGAAAAGGCCTTTAATACAGAGGCTGATGTAATTATCATTGACCTTGAAGACGCTGTACCGCTTTCTGAAAAGGAGAGTAGTCGATCAAATGTTAGGGAAAAAGTTACCCAGTTTGCAAACAGGATGATACTTGTTCGAGTCAATGCGTTAGGTTCTCCGTTTATTAAAGGGGATCTGAATGAAATTATTATAGAGGGAGTTAACGGAATTATACTCCCTAAAGTTGAAAAGACTGATGACATTCACGATATTAATAAGCTTTTACTCGAGGTCGAAAAAAAGAGATCCTTTCCTGAAGGCTCTATACATCTCTTTCCTTTGATCGAATCTGCGGCGGCTGTACAACATATATATGAGATTGTATCTGCAAAGACAAAACCTGAAAGGCTATATACCGTAGCTTTTGGCGCCGCAGATTACACCTTTGATATGGGCATAGAAATGACTATGGAAGGAAACGAACTCTCTTATGCCCGTTCAAGGATTGCCATTGCTTGCAAAGCTGCGGGCATTGCCCCTCCAATAGATACTCCCTTTATGATTGATCTTAAAAACACAGAAGCATTGCTCTCTGACGCCAGGCGGGCAAAGGAGTTGGGATTCCAGGGCAAACTGGTGATTCACCCCAACCAGGTTGAGCCTTGTAACCGACTATTCTCACCTACCCCAGAGGAGATAGCCAAGGCTGAAAAAATAGTTCAGGCCTTTGAAGAGGCAGAGGCTGCGAGTATAGCAGCAATCCAACTGGAAGGTAAGTTTATTGACTATCCTGTAGCAAAAAGATCTAAGGATATTTTAGCACTAGCAGCTGCAATCAGGAAAAAAGAATGATTGCACTATCACAGAGATAATTATGAGTGAATTTATAAAAATCGATATAGATATGCACAGGTGCCTGGGTATTGAGAAATGTGGGAAATGTATACAGGTCTGTCCGGTTAATATTTTCTCATCAAATAGCGATTACCCTGAAGTAGTAAAGGCTAATGAGGACGAATGCACTCTCTGTAACCTTTGTCTTCAAGGTTGCGAGACAGATGCAATAACCATACACAAATTATACGAGGAATAGATTAATTTATGCCGACATCATCTACAATATCTCAAAAACTGGCTCGATTTTTCTGCACCCTTAGGTACGAGGACCTGCCGAATGCCCTGACCTACAAGCTTAAGACTTTTTTCTTAGACTGGCTAGCCTCAGCCTTTGCTGGTGCTTCTCAACCGCCCACTCACATGATGCTTTCACTTGCAAATGATATGAAGGGAGCTGAAGAGGCAACCATTATCCCAAATACCAACAGGCACTTACCACTGGTGGCTGCCTTAGTCAACGGGGCTTCTTCTCACGTAGTAGAGATGGATGATCTGCATAGGCAATCTATTTTTCACCCAGCAGCGTCAATCCTACCGGCCGTTTTTGCAGCGGCAGAAAAAAGGCATGTCTCTGGACGTAATCTTATTCTGGGAATTCTCACAGGATATGAGACAGGAATAAGAGCAGCCTTAGCCGCTGGTAAGAGTCATTATAAGTTCTGGCATACGACAGCAACCTGTGGCACCTTTGGTGCTGCAGCCGGAGCAGCAAAGGTCCTTGAATTAGGGCCAGAGCAGTTCATATGGGCTCTTGGTTCTGCAGGAACCCAGAGTTCAGGACTGTGGGAATTTTTGACTGATGGTGCCATGAGTAAACAACTTCATCCGGGAAAGTCATCTATGAACGGGCTCCTGGCTGCGCTATTAGCACAAAAGGGCTTTACCGGCTCTAGCCATATCTTTGAGGGAGAGAAGGGGTTCCTTAAGGCCACATCCACTAATTACGATTTTGGGGTATTAACGGATGGCCTAGGAGAGACCTATCACACAGCGAGAAATTCTTTGAAATACTATGCCTCGTGTGGTCATACCCATTCTGCTATTGATGCAACCCTCAGGGCCTGGGCAGAGACAAACCTGGATTTAGCAGCCATCAGATCAATAACTGTTTATATATATCAGGGAGCCCTTGATCTGCTTAAAGATGTAGAACCTATTACTCCCTATCTTGCCAAATTCAATCTGCCTTTTTGTATTGCAACGGCACTTAATTTTGGACATGTTGACTTAGATGATTTTACAGACAAAAGACTCATAGACCCAAAAATACTAACCTTCATGGATCTCATCTCCCTTAAAGAGGATACGAAACTTACCCGGCAGTACCCTCAGAAATGGCCTTCCCGGGTGGAAATACTGGCGGCAAACGGAAAAACATATAAGGGATACTGTGAATTTCCTAAAGGTGACCCGGAGAATCCCTTTTCTGAAAAGGAGCTGATTCAAAAATTCAATAAACTCTGTGGAAATATAATGCCAAAGCATAAAAACGATAGAATTATAGATTTAGCCTTAAACCTTGAAAAGGTAGATGATGTAGCGAATATATTTCAGGATTAAGTGTATAAAGTTATTTTGATGCGAATAAATGATAGTGATGAAAATTCAAGAAAAAGTCCCAGACATTCTCTTTTCCTCTAATACAAAAGGGAGTCAAAGGGTTTTTAGATCTGTTTCCCTGGTTGATCAGGTTGCTAATACCCTCAGAGATGACATATTGACCGGGAGATTCAAAGGTGGTGACCAGCTCCTTGAAGACTCTCTAAAAAATGAGTTTGATATCAGCCGTACCCCTTTAAGAGAAGCCTTTAGGATTTTAGAGAAAGAAGGCCTTGTTGAGATCCTGCCCCGCAGAGGTACCTTTGTTAAAAGAATCACTAAGCAAGATATTGAAGAACATTTTCCTGTACGGGCTATTTTAGAGGGACTGTCAGCCCGTTTGGCTTACGCAAATCTTAGTAATCAGGATATCGATGAAATGGAAGAGGTCTTTGAATGCATGAAAGAGGCAGCTCAAAGAAAGGATTTCATTGACTACGCAAAGAACCACATTGCCTTTCATGAAATCTTTATCAATGCCTCAGGAAACGAAACCTTGATTGCCCTTCTTCACAATCTCCGCATGCATACCTTGTGGCATCGATATACTCATCACTATTACAAAGAGGATTTTAGAAATTCCCTAAAGGTCCATCGCCGAATTATAGATTTATTTAAAGAAAAAAAGGTCTCTGCGGAAGAGATAGAGAAGGTTGTTCGTCAACACATTGAGGTAGCCCTCGGGCCTTTTTTAAAGGCTATGGAGAAACTCGAGGGAAAAGTGTCAAACTACTAATTTCTATGTGAAAATATAGCCTTATCATTTTGAGGTTTTAAGGTGAACATGGCAAAAAACTTCGAGGGCTTGCTTTTAGGATTTTTGGAACATGCTCCTCTCCTCATGTATTATCCTCATACCAGAGGGTGGAAATTCGTATTATCCTGGTCTCATCGGATTGCCGGATTGCTTCTTGCTGCTTACCTCCTCTTACATATCTATACCCTCTCCTTACTTTCTGATCCCAAACAATTTGCCGCAATGATGGAAACCTATAGCAGTTTATTCTTCAAATTACTGGAATGGCTTTTGGCAGTCCCCTTAATATTTCATACCCTGAATGGAGCAAGGTTGATTTTATATGAAAGCTTTGGCCAAAGAGATAATCAACGGATGATCCGTTGGTCTTTCATTCTTGGATTTGTTTATATGATTCTCCTAGGATTTTTTATTGTAAACGGCAACCAGCATGTCCCTGCCCTCTTCTTCTGGCTTAATATATCCATTGCGAGCTTTATCGTAGGTTATTTTGTCTATCGAAAAATATGGAATACGCTCAATTCAGTTTTCTGGAAACTTCAGCGGATAACCGGGGCATTTTTATTGGTTATGCTTCCGGCCCATATGGTTTTTACGCACCTCAACTACGCTGTAGGCCACCAGGCAGCCACTATTATCCCCAGAATGCAGCACTACTCTTATAAAATGCTTGACCTCGTCCTCATTATGGCTGTCTTGTATCATGGGGCCTTTGGTGTTTACTCCATTATTGAAGATTATCTTAAAAATAAGATTTTACGAAGAGCTCTGACGATACTCTTGCTCCTTGGAATAGCATATTTTGGCTATATTGGAGCAAGGCTAACTTTATCTCTGTAACGAATAGGGTTCGATCATGACCAGGAAGTTACATTTAAATTCTGTACTCAGGTGTGATGCATTGGTCATCGGCGCAGGGGGAGCCGGGCTCAGGACGGCTGTAGAAATCCTTGCCGGGAAACCAGATGCAAAAATCATTGCAGTAACAAAGGTGTCAAGCCCTCAAAAATCCCATACTACTACTGCTCAAGGAGGATTTGCTGCTGTAAATCCTGAAGACCCAATTGATAAACCGATCTACCACATGTTCGATACATGGAAGGGATCGGACTGCAGTTCTGACCAAAATGTGATCAAAAAGATTATTGAGTCTGCCTGGGAGCAAACTTTGTGGTTGGATAACCATGGTCTGCATTTTACCCGAAATGAAGAGGGGCGCTTTAGCAAGCGCACATTTGGCGGTCATACCTTGGAATTTGGAGGGGGGCCAAGTGCCTTCAGGGCGGTATTTGAGGCAGACAGAACCGGCAAGGGAATTATGGATACTGTATGGGGGGAAAGTCTGAAAGGAAATGTATCATTCATAAACCAAAGCATAGTGACAGAACTAATATTCAAGAATGAGCGCTGTATAGGCGCCATTATTTTTGAAGAGTCAAGGGGTGAATTTACCGCTGTTCTCGCCAAGGCAACGCTTATCAGCACAGGGGGACTTGGCCAGGTATACAAAATAACCACGAACTGCCGGCAGAATACCGGTGATGGATTAGCTGTTGTTTTACGGGAAGGTTTACCTGTTATGGATTTAGAGGCTGTCCAGTTTCATCCTACCGGCATAGTGGGCCCGGGAATCCTGGCCAGCGAGGCCCTTAGAGGAGAAGGTGGTTTTCTGCTTAATAAAGACATGGAACGTTTTATGGAGCGCTATGCCCCCAAGATGAAGGACCTCGCACCTCGAGATATGGTTTCTCGGTCTATCGAGACTGAGATACGCGAGGGAAAAGGTGTGATAAATCCAAACTTTAACCTTCCACATGTCTGGCTCGATATAAGACACCTTTCAGATTATGTGCATGATGTTAAGTTACCAGAGATAACAGGCTTTTTTAAGAAATTTGCAGGAATTGACCCAAAAAAAGATCTTTGCCCAGTAAGACCTACTGTCCACTATCAAATGGGAGGGATACCAACCAATGAATTCGGTGAAGCACAAAAAAGTGCAGATAAGATTGTTCCAGGTCTCTATGCCGTTGGAGAATCTGCCTCTGCTAGTTTCCAGGGATTCAACCGACTGGGTACCAATTCCCTTTTGGAGCTTTTCACCATGGGCAAATTTGTGGGGGAGCGGATAGCAGAATACTTACAAGATGCGGATGATCCTGGAGACATACCAAAAGATACTGGCCAAAAAAGTTTTACCCTCTTTTCAAACTATTTTGAGGCAAAAGGCTCTGAGAATCTTTGGAAAATCCGTGAGACGATGCGCGAATTGATGACAGAAAAAGTTGGGGTTTTTCGCAATGAGAAACTGCTCAACGAGGCAATTAATCAACTTATGGATTTCAAGGAAAGGTCAACCCACATAAAGTTATCAAGTTCCTCCCTTATCATGAATCAGGAATTTGTGGATCGCTGGGAACTGGATAATCTTTTAGACGTAGCCATGGTGATTGCCCATGGAGCCAGGAATAGAAAGGAATCAAGAGGCGCTCACACACGAGAAGATTATCTTGAGAGGAAAATGGAGTTTAATTATCATACCCTTGCATATATGCAGGAATATGGGAAGGTGACTTTAGGCAAGCGCCTTATTGATATGAGTATTTTTGAAGAAAAAAGTAAAGATTATAAACACTTTGATTTTTTGGCAAGGAAATACTGATGGGTAAACTGCATAGTCTTACATTGAAAATACATCGTTATGATCCTGAACAGAAAAAATCCTGGATCCAGGAATATAATGTAGAGGTAGGTGGAATGCTGAGATTTACCGATGTTCTTAGAAAAATTAACCAGGAACAGGATCCCGGCCTTGCCTGGACATCCTCTTGTGAACATGCCCAGTGCGGTAGCTGCGGTGTTGTTGTAAATGGAAGGCCACTTTTGATGTGCGAGCTCTTGGTACAAAACGCCATACGGAAATTCAAAACTACCACGTTTACCCTTAAACCACTTAGCATTGCACCGGTTTTGCGTGACTTAATAGTAGATCTGCCGCAGGCCTATAAACGGGTACATAAAGCAAAGCCTTACATCATTAAACCCGCTGATCCGCCCCCTGAAGGAGGCGAACATAGAATCTTGCCTCACACAATGGAGAGTTATGTCCAGGCCACCCGATGTATTAACTGTTTCTGTTGTGCAGAAGCCTGTATTAGTAGCCACAGGCATTTTCTGGGCCCAAATGCCATGATGGCCAATATTGTCCGTCTATTTGACCCAAGAGAAGCGTCAAAAAAAGAGAGATTTGATATTCTATATGCCGATGATGGAATAGCTCGCTGCCATACCTCAGAGGCATGTTCCTTTGTTTGCCCTAAAGAGATAGACATAGCACATTTCATTGCCTTGGGTAAGGAAGCCAAATTTAGCTGAGGACTATATATCATGCCAGAAAGAGAATTCTCAGGAATATTTCCGTATCTTGTAACGCCACTTGATGAGTCTGGTAACCTTAAAGAGGATGTGTTGTGTGATCTGGTAAACCACCTTATTTCAAAAGGCGTGCATGGTTTAACACCTTTGGGAAGCACTGGAGAGGGCGCCTATTTCCCATGGGAATTAAAAAAGAGGGTGATAGAGATGGTGGTTGAAACCACTGCTGGGCGTATTCCGGTTATTGCCGGTGTTAATGAAATAACAACTGCTGGTGCAATAGAACAGGCTTCACATACTGAGCGAATTGGTGCAGACGGTATCCTTATTGTTTTGCCAACATATTTTCCTTTAGCTGATCAGCAGGTAGTAGAGCATTTCAGGTCTGTGGCCCGCGCAGTCTCCTGCCCAGTTACGTTATATACCAATCCAAAATTTTCCAAGTGGGACTTTACTATCCCCATGCTTGAGGAGTTAGCCGAGGAGCCAAACATCCGTTATTTAAAAGATGCGTCAGGTAACACAGGCAAACTTCTGTCTATTGTTGATGCCCTCCACAATCGCATAAAGATTTTCAGTGCCTCAGCGCATGTACCGCTTTTTGTATTTATGATGGGCGGCGTTGGGTGGATGGCCGGGCCTGCTTGTCTCATTCCAGAAGAGTGTGTTGCCCTATTCAACCTGGCACAGCAAGAAAATTGGATCGAGGCACTTGAACTCCAAAAAAGATTATGGTCACTGAATGTTGCCTTTGAGAATTACTCTCTTGCAGCATGTGTAAAAGCAGGATTAGAGATGCAAGGGTTTCCTGTAGGCTCTCCAATACCCCCCCAGAGGCAATTAGATGAAGAGGGAAAAAGGGTGGTTTCTCGGATATTGACCAATATTGGTGTCCTATGATTTCTGATTTAAAACACCGTGCAGAGAAAAGAATGACTGGTAAAACTCAAGAAAATATTATTTTCAAATATGACCCCTCCCCTCTCATCATTGAACACCTTTTTGGTGTCTTGGCAGAGGTTTTTAATGTAAAAGTCGCAAGTGGTCTATTTTCATAATAATTTCCCTTAAAATATCTTTTTGATTGAAAAAAAATACATTGTAAAAACTCATGCGTGAAATAATAATTTCTTCATGAAATAATGTCATACAAAACATGAGAAAAAGTTGTTGACAAATAGTCAATAACAAAGTAAAGGCATGTAACACTACCTGGCTCTATACACCTTTTTGGCTCAGGAAAATGCTATTAGCGTTCTACCCTTTAAGTAAATATTTATCGGCCCTCCTAAATAATAATATCAGAGGGAGCTTTTAAAAGCCTGTTATGTAAGATTACATAACAGGCTTTTTTTGGGTAATTCATATTATTTCCTCTAACAAAAACTAATAAGGGGGGATAGCTACTGCCGAAGTCTCATTATGGCTACGATTTCTGTTTGATGTGGTACTAACATTAACCAAAAAGGAAAGAGGAGTCCATGTTGAAATGAAAGTATTTGTTAGGAAGCGTGGGGATCTTTTTACTGGTGTTCTGCTTTACTGTTCCAGCCAAGGCAAAATAAACAGCCTATTAAGGTGGCAAAGGAGGTGGTGCTTATGGGTATATAGATAGTTCAGGATGCTAAGATGCTAAATCAGGAATAAAGCAAAAGGAGGGAACAATGAAAAAGATTAAGTTGGGATTGGTTTTAGGATTGGTTGTGGTGCTAGTGTCGGCATTTGTTTTACCTGGCCCTGCGGCAGCTCAAAAACAAATGTGGAGATGGGGGACCTCTAATCCAGGGGCCTATGGTTATAGAGTATCCGCTTTCATGTCAGATTTCTTGCGAAGGGGTATGCCGGATTACGACGTTACCGTTTACCCATACGTTTCAACCACCGCTAACATAAAGGGCTTTTTAGTGGGTGAGCTGGAAAGCACGTATTCGGCCGAGCCGGGATTGAGAGCATTATACTCGTTTAAAAAACCATTTTTGGGCTTTGAACCCAACGTAAAGCAAATGCCGGTGCAGTCTCTCTGGAGCTACACCATGGAAACACATTTATTGACGTTACCGAAGAACAAAGACAAATTTCGTACCTGGCAGGATTTAGACGGCAAGAAAATATATATGACGAAGGCGGGATATATGAACCATATCAACATCTTCAGAGCTATGAGGGACATCTGTGGTCTGAAGATTAAGCACGTCGAAGTTGATATGTCAAAGGTTGCGGATGCTCTAAGAGCGGGAACCATAGACGCTACCGCAGCTTACACAACGGCTTTGGTATCGCTGGCTGGCTGGATTAAGGTGCTTGATGTGTCCAGTCCCCTGCAGGGAGTGAACCCAACCCCAGCACAAATCAAGAAGCTAACAGCGGCAGGTTTTACTCCGGAGAAGATCAACATGAAGAAAGCGTATACCAGAGACCTCGGAGTGGATGAACTCTATGGCGTGCCTTTTTACTTCGGTTACCACCACGGGCTCAGTTTCCCGGCAGAGGGCGTTTATAAAGCACTCAAAGTATTTGAAGCCGCAGGAGCTGATATGGTTCGACTAGACGCTGGTTTCGGACCACTAGCCAAAGACTTCGCTGGTTTCCAAGTCAAGGGAATACAGAGTATACCCGAGATTCCAGTACATCCGGGATTGGCGAGATATCTGAAGGAAAAGGGCTTATGGGATCCTGCCTGGAAAATAGCGACTGAGGAGACGATCAAGGCAGCGATAGATGCGATGAAAGCTAAAGCGCAATGATCTTTTTGAGGAAAAGCAAGAGGTCGTTAAGATAAGGGTTTATAATAGTGAACTCACCCCTGTAAAACTCCGATAAGGGGTGAGTTCACTATTCTTACGTCATACCATTAGGGAGTGAAAAGATGGATAAAAATTCGTTGCCAGATGGAGCTAATTCACTGGCTGAAATGCGTAAATTCTTAATCCTCTCCTATCTTATAGCCACTATCGTATATTTAGGTTTTTCGCTCCATTATTTCACAACCGGCTTAGGGGGAACAATGCTCCTTGCCGTAACTCTCGTCCCAATAGCATACGTGCTGTGGGTATTGAATTCCTTTGTCGCCGGAGAGCTGCCATATCCACGTCTAGGACTTAAACCCAATATTGCCATAGCCGGCGTGTACATCGCTATGTGCATCTTTTCCATAATATATATGAGAGTGGAGTATGAATCACTCATTTATTTGAGAGCTGGTTTCTTTAACACCCCTGACAAAATCGTAGGAGTGATGATGCTTGGTCTCGTGATCGAATATACCAGACGGGAGCATATTACACTCTTTTATCTCATCCTGTTTCTCATGCTTTATTCCGTTTACGGGTGGATTTTCCCAGGTATATTTTATCATCCCGGAGTCTCCTGGATGAGAGTAATCACATCTTCTTCCGTTGAGATCTCATTGGGTCTATTTGGAACATATGCACAAACCGGGGTAGGCGTTATCGCGGCATTTTTCATGTTTTTGGGCATTGCACAGGGATTTGGTGTTCAAGAATCTATTGTCAAAACTTTCACCGGGATATTTGCTAAACGTAAAACCCTCATTCCACAAACGGCGGTGGCTACTTCAATGGCTATCGCTACCTGTAGTGGATCGGGGGCAGCGAATGCAGCCATAACCGGGCAGTACACGATACCGTTGATGAAGAAAACAGGGTTCCCCTCTCTTTACGCCGGTGCTGTGGAAGCTTCAGCTTCGCTAGGAGGCTTGCTCATGCCACCAGTCATGGCAATAGCCGGTTTCCTCATGGCTGACTTTCTAGGCGTGACTTATTTCGAGGTTATCGCTCGAGGATATGCGCCAGCACTCATTTTCTTTGCTATCATATCCCTATCGGTTTACCTCTTCACAACACGCTTCGTGCGGGGAATGGAAAGTATCCCAGATTCAGAACTGGTTTCCGTTATCGAAAGATTCTCCAAAATAGAGGTGGTCAACACATTGATTTTCTTCACCTTCATCGGAGTTTTAATCTATTTGATGGGTGTCCTTTGGTTTGATGCATCAAGAGCCGCAGTTGACATTGCGATCGGTCTCTTTATCACCGCCTCCGTACTCCACATATATCTCCATCCTGGGAAGATCTCAGATAAAATAAAGGAATGGAGTAGGTGTTTGCGCCGATCCATAGAGGCATTTGCTCAGGTCACCGCTCCGCTCGTTCTCTTGCTCGCCATGCTCGGGGTGATGATAAATCTGTTCGTGGTTAGTGGATGGATGCTTAAACTAATGGGGCTACTGGCGACGATCGGAGAATTCCATGTCGTAGCCCTTATCGGAATGGGGTTCGTAATTGGGGTCTTCTTAGGGCTGGGAATACCTCCGTCGGCCTGTTACATAATCTCAGCCGTGATAGTCATCCCGCCTATGACAAAAATCGGAATCAATCCCTGGGTAGCTCATTTCTTCTTGTTTTTCATAGCGGTAATATCCGAATATTCGCCACCAACCTCACTCGTAGCTGCGGTTGCTTCCCGTATTTCGGGTGCCTCCTTCATGAAGACGATGATGGTAACGCTACAAATATCTCTTCCATTTTTCTTCCTCACATTCGCTATTTTCAATTGGGATATTTTGTTGTTGAAACCCGGTTTATCACAACTGGCTGCTCTTGGTGTGCTAACGATTGGATGCTGTACAGCAGCTGCCGCCATCCACGGTAAGCTTTTTGAACGTAAAAGATATGACCTTCTTTCAAGGTTTGTAGTCCTCCTCGTGGCGCTATTTATCTTGTTCTATCCTAAAGGTATCCTTTCGGCATTGGCATTGATACCAGCCGTGGCTATGATAGTTTTCGTGATCCTCCGGAGCCAAAAAATATTGGTATCTTCTTAGGATTGCTATATTCGCTCCACTGGCTTCCACACGCCCGACGTGGGTCTGGAAAACATGAAGGAGCTGAGAGAGGCCCTATTTTACTCCAACCCATATTCCTAAAGAACCTCAGAACTCTAATCTAGCGTAATACCACATATGTTGTGGTTCCTTTTTCCTTGATGCACAAAAGGAATCTCTCTATAGTCCTTCCCATAAAAAGCAAGGTCTTATCAAAGATTTAATAATTCTACTTATTTTTGGCTCGTAGTTGGGAGAAAGAAATGACCCGAAAGCATGTAGGTATAGTCCTTTTTAATGCTATTGAGGTCCTCGACTTTTGTGGCCCATTTGAGGTATTTTCAGCAACTCGACTCAATGAGGAGAAGCGGCGGGAAGAGCCTTCGCCATTCGAAGTTTTTCTAGTCGCTGAAACCCTCTCTTATGTCACTAAAACAGGCGACATGAAAGTCATACCTCAATATTCATTCGAAAATTGTCCTCGGCTAGATATTCTTGTTGTTCCGGGTGGATGGGGTACGCGCAAGGAATCGAATAATACAGTTATTCTTGAATGGCTGCGTTCCCGTGCTGCTGAAGTTGAAACACTGACTTCTGTCTGCACCGGATCCATGCTACTGGGATTCGCTGGCTTGATAGACGGATTGCATGCAACTACTCACTGGCGCTCTTTAGACTGGATGCGAGACTCCTTTCCTGCAGTGTTCGTTGAGTACAAACAGCATGTCGTTGAGGATGGCCGTGTATTAACTTCGGCTGGTATCTCAGCGGGAATCGATATGGCGCTTAAAGTGGTTGCCCGGTATTACGGTAAGGACATTGCTCGAGCTACGGCTGTGCATATGGAATATCCTTTTCCGGTTAGTAATGAACGCCGAATAAGCCTTTAAGACCAAACAGGCGCTTTCAGCCGATGCCAATTCGTAATGTAATCATGCATTTTGCGTCATGCGGTGTCAATTTGCTCGAAGGTCCGGTTCACCGAACCGGCACAAGAGGTTCCATCGTGTCGGTGTATTTTCGGATTTAGACTGCAATTTGATTGAAGTTTCCAACTATGAAAGCGCATAACGGCCTCTTTGCTCATGGTCCGGGTACATCCCGACTTTCGGCGGGGCCATTCGAGGGCATCAAGGATTTTTTCCTCTTTACCGTCCTTCGACCGATAAACAACCTTTGAATCCTCAGGAAAATATGTCATCCGCTCCTGGGAGAATGAGGCTCGGATGCTATACCGGCCCAGGTTTTCCATTTTTTACGATTTCATTAAATAGGTTACAACCGCCATAACTATTCTTCAGAAAAAAACTATCATTTCAAATAGCCTAGGAATTTCACCTAGCCTGAATTCCAATCAAAAAGATTCATAGACAACGGATCAATCAGTATTGTGAGCCACTTTAACTGTATGGATGGTGAATCAGGATCCGATAACATCTCTTGACACGCCATGTTGAGTTTACTACATTGCCAGGGTAATCAAGGGTAAAAGGATACCCATAATCCGGGATAAAAAAGCAAGAAGGAGGTAGAAAGGTGGCAACTGATCTTTTTGAGAAAGGACTAGAGGTTCGCCGAGCTGTTCTGGGAAAGGAATATGTGGACAAGTCAATCAGTGATGCTGACGATTTTACACAGCCTCTGCAGGAACTTGTTACTGAATATTGCTGGGGCAGCATTTGGACTCGACCAGGTTTACCACGTAAGACCCGCAGCCTTATTAACTTGGCCATGTTGACTGCTCTCAATCGGCCGCACGAAGTGAAACTGCACCTGCGGGGAGCGTTGAACAACGGCTGCAGCAAAGAGGAAATCATGGAAGTCCTCCTCCAGGCAGCCATCTATTGCGGCATACCTGCTGCGGTAGATAGTTTCAGGACCGCCAAGGAATTTCTTCAGGAATATAAATAGCCGGGAAGGAGAGGATTTATGGAACGTTTGAGCAAAGTGGGCTTCATTGGCCTGGGAAATATGGGACGTCCCATGGCCGTTTGCCTGTTGAAAGCAGGTTTTACCCTGACAGTATTAGACGTCACTCCCGAGGTGCAGCAGGCCTTCGTGGATCTTCATGGTGCCCACTCCGCTTCTTCTCTCAGTGAACTTGGTTCAAACAGCGATGTGGTTATCACCATGCTTCCAAGTGGGTATGAGGTGAGCCGTGTGGTTCTGGGTGTCGAAGGAGATAATCGCGATTGTCTGCTGGGATCCATGCGAAAGGGCTCCATCCTGGTTGACATGAGTTCATCCTCTCCTGCGGGTACCCAAGCCTTGGGAAAAACACTGGGAGATCACGGGATCTCCATGCTTGATGCCCCCGTCTCTGGTGGCGTTTCACGGGCAGAGCAGGGGACTCTGTCCATCATGACAGGCGGCGACACCGTCGTGGTGGAGCGCTGTCGGCCATTATTTGAGGCCATGGGCAATCGCATCTTTGAAACAGGTGCCCTGGGATCGGGCCACGCCATGAAGGCCTTGAACAACCTGGTCTCAGCAGCCGGGCTAATCGCTGCGGCCGAAGCTCTTCTCATTGGCCGCCGTTTCGGCCTCGATTCCACGGCCATGATCGATGTTCTCAATGCATCCACCGGTCGCAACAACAGCACTGAAAACAAGTTTAAACAGTATATTATTTCCCGGACTTTCAACTCCGGATTCTCCCTGGACCTCATGGTGAAAGACCTCACAACAGCGGTAGAACTGGCCCGAGAGACCGGCACACCGGTACCCTTCAGCGAGGCCTGCCGTGAATTTTGGACAGCGGCACAGTCTACGCTGGACAAGGAGGCAGACCATACAGCCGTTGTCCGCTGGTTCGAGGAGATAGCTAAGTCCGAATTGGCCTAGAAAAAAAGTCGTCAAAACCTTCCTTGATTCACTCCGTTCAGCATCAGGAACATGCTGTAATCTCGATGAATTGCACATTCCAGACTAGCCAATGATTTCTTGCTGGCTTTTCAGATTCAACATGATTCCTATATTGAAGCAGGAGGACACATTGGGGATTTGCCCGAGAAAACTCCATAGCTTTTAAAACATGAGCATGTCAACTACCAAAGTGTCTGTTCATTTTAGTACGAATAAATTGTTCGAAACTTCCTCTAAAATTACCGACTCTGGTTTCGTATTGATAATAAAAACCGCCACATCTCTACCATCACGGTATATATAGATAAATCACGGATATTTTGAATAGTGAGGATGATGGGTCTTGAATTGATATTGATAAGACATTCCTTTTTGGGGATACAATATAGAGGGATTCCCCTTGTCATTCAAAAAAATGTAACCATTTTTTAGTCTTGACACCATGAGGTGTGAACATCTATCATGCTTGATCCTAAATGAATCAAGAGGAGGAGGGAAATATGCAATATGATGAACAATTAACCTGTTCGATAAAGAAACTAGCTGAGGATCGTGATGTCGATTTAGTAGGAGTTGCTTCAATAGATCGATTTGAGGGAGCTCCAAAGGGATTTCATCCGAAAGATCTATTAAGGACGACACAGTCCGTTATTGTCATAGCAAGAAAGCTCCTTAATGGTATTCTAGATGAGCTTTCCCCAGAAAGCCAGAGGCTAACTTATAAGCACCATATGTATGCTCATCTCAATACGTTAAACACACTTACAGCTTTTGAATTGGGAAGATTTTTAGAGAAGCAAGGAAACCGAGCATTTGTAGTCCAACCAACTACACCATATCATGCTCATGAATTCCGTGGAGTTATGTCTCACCGGCATGCAGCAGTGAAAGCAGGTTTAGGTGTTTTTGGAAAGAATAATTTGATTTTGACAAAAGAATTTGGTCCGAGACAAAGATTTTGTACCATTTTGACAGATGCAAAATTACTTCCAGATCCAATGATAGAGGAAGAGCTATGCAAGAAGGAGTGCTTTGAATGTAGAAAAATTTGCCCGGTGCAGGCTTGGGATCCGGAGTCAGGAAAATTTAGTAAACCAGGTTGTGCCCACTATCAAAAATGGAATAGATTTGATCAGGAATGTAAAGAACCCTGCGGTTTGTGTATTCAAGTGTGCCCTCTTGGTAAAGAGGATAAGAATTAAAAGAGGAAAGAATTGGAAGGGACTAAATGCTAAACCTTACAAAAGAAGTGAAGCAATTTGTTCTTGATCAAGGAATGGACCTTGTTGATATAACTTCTGCCAACCGGCTAAATGAACTTACTCCAGAGGAATATAGCCGCCCTAAGGATATTTTAGCCGAATGCAAAAATAGAATAGTAATAGGATTGCGATGGCCTGATCCTTTGGTCGATAGACCGCCGGAAATTCGAACTATGTATAGTCGGATTATGATCATGATGAATAATCAGCTTGATCAAACTCTGCTTCACATTGCGCGCTTTCTTACAAAGAAAGGATTCTTGGAAATACCTGTTTATGCCTCAGATCCATGCGGCTTGCGTGAACCAAAAGGAGTCCTTTGAAAAGATAAAGGGGTCTTCAGAAATAAGGGAGGCCTATCTTGGAATTTAGCTTTGACGTGAATTCTTCCACTATTTTGCCGTTAACTTCTGATATGCCTCCTGAATATCCTTAAACTTCTTCTCCGCTAATTCCTTGAACTCCTCTCCCAGATGATCAACCTTGTCAGGATGTTATTTGTTAGCCAATTTTCTATAGGCATTTTTTATTTCACTCTCTGAGGCATGCCTATTCACCCCTAAGATATTATATGGGTCGCGTCTTGAAACTGTTTCATTTTTTTGAGCGTCTTTTTGGTTTTCATCATAAGCCTTGCTTTGTCTCCCCTGCCCTCCTTGGTGATAAGCATTCTCATATCTTGCCTTAGCTTTTGCAGGCCGATGAATAAAGTGATACCAGTAAAGGGCTCCTAATAGTATCAAATCATCAATCCATCCAAGACCTGCGAAAAAATCAGGCAGCAGGTCATACGGACAAATTGCATATAGAATTGGAATCAAATAGATTAAAATCCTCATCGCGAAACATTCCTATGTAAAGTTGACCCCTGTTCCTACACTGTTAAGTGCGAAGGATGAAGGGAACTCCTCTGAAAATCTCTTAATGGCCTCCCATCCGGTACAATGCATCGGAATAATAACTTCAGGTTTAATTTTCTTAAATTCGATGATTGTTTTTTCAATTATAGGCTCAAAAATGGGTCCTGACAGATGAAAACCACCTAAAACAGCATGAATTTTATCAATGCCTGTTATCTTTTTGGCATAAAAAACAGTATTGATAATACCAGCATGACCGCATCCAGAGATTATCACTAAACCCTTATCTTTTATTTTTATTACGATGGACTGATCATCAAGTATTATATCTGGTTCCACCTTTCCATTTCTTTCCATAGAAGCATTCGGTAGTCCTTTTTCAAACTCTGTTACCCTTTCGACTTCTCCTGTTATTGCTATCATGCTATCTATCCATAAAGATGGGGATTTCTTTTCAATTATTTTAAGGCCGGCATTCTCTATATCCTCTCTTATGAGGGTTTGGGGAAACAAGAGCCTTCTCCCGTCGTCGAGTCCAAAGAAACGGGGTGAAATAAAGGCATCAGGATGAAGTATAAAGGGAATAGATTTTTTAAGACTCTTCGCTATGGGGTGAAGTGCGCCAGTATGATCCATATGACCATGGCTGAGGACAATCGCCTCTATTTGTCGTGGATCCACTCCCAAAATTTCCATGTTATGGGGTACACCGATCTTAGTATATCCACAGTCAAAGAGAATACAATGAGATTCTGTATCTCTTTTTACTGTAATCATAAGAGAGAGACCATGTTCGGCCAAGAGAGCATCAGTGGGTATGGTTCCTGTTATTGCAAGTGGAGGTCGCGTAATCCCAGGGGAATTTCTCAGAAGAACATCAACATAGTTATCCATAAGGGTGGTTACCTCAACGCTGTCAACCTCTTTCAATTCATTTGCTACGTCAGTTGCCATTTTTTCTCCTTTTGTAAAATTGAAAAGCCTTATTCCAGGCTTCAGTTTTTTTGATCTGCCAATAATATTTAGAATTGTTCTCGATTATACTACAAAAAGTACTTGTATCACAACTTTTCTATGCTCATTTAATATTCTAAGTTTGGCATGTCTTTCTATCACAATTCGCCTCCCAGGAAAATGGATTGTCTTTGCTAAAATCAGGAACTAGATGTTCTTTGGAAGCAAATGCGTGTGTTTGTATGTAGACATTTTCAAAGCCCAATTCCTCTGCCTTGGCCAGAACCCCATCATATTCATCTTTTGAAATTTCCCTATTTATTTCATTTGGGACATCATTGCATGGATAAAACTGGCTCATCAGACTTAAATAAACTTTGGTAGAAATATTAGCTGCAATCCATTCCAATATTGTGCATGATTCTTCCATATGCCCTGGTAAAATCAAGTGTCTTATAATCAGCCCTCTCGTCGCATTTCCCTCATTGTCAATTTCTAGGTTTCCTACCTGTCTGTACATTTCTTTTATTGCCGCAGAAGCCTTATCGGGATAATCTGGGGCATTAGACAATCTATGTGCGGAATGGTTCCTTAGATATTTATAATCAGGCAAATAAATATCAATAATCCCATCAAGATGTACAATCGTTTCATATAAATCATACGCACTTGTGTTGTAAACAATAGGGATATTTAGTCCGAGAGTAAAAGCTCTCTCCAATGCCTCAAGAATAGGCAGAATAACGTGTGTAGGTGTAACTAAATTTATATTTAAAGACTTTTTTTCTTGCAAAACGAGAAAAGTAGAGGCTAACTTATCAGGTGAAACGAAAGTTCCATAGACCTGCCAGCTAATTTGGTAATTCTGGCAGTAAATGCATTTCAGATTGCAACCGGCAAAAAATACCGCCCCTGATCCAGAAAGCGAAGACCCTGTTTTTAGATTCTTTTTGTAATCATAATATCCACTCAGGAACGGTTCTTCTCCGAAATGAAGGCAGTAGTAAGCCATAAGCGCGGGATTACCTACTCCACAGAAACCGATTTCGCCTTGATCTCTATTGACATGGCACATTCTCGGGCATAAATGGCAATCAGACCTGTTGTCAGAAAGCGCATCTATGGCATTTTTAATGAGGCGTATTTTTTGATCCCTTTTTTGCATTGACAGAAATAAAGTGATTTTGTAATGTCACGTGAAATTAGCAAAAAGTTGCTCGTTTCCACGGGTTTACAATAAAAAGCTTTCAATCTCAAAGAAAATTTCAAAAAAACTTTATACTTCGCTCTTTAAGGACAAAAAATGAAAATCAAATTTTGGGGAACTAGAGGATCTACACCAGTGCCAGGAAAAAATACCATTATTTACGGAGGAAACACAACCTGCCTGGAGATGGATCTTATGAGCGGAAAAAAGGTAATAATAGATGCTGGTACAGGAATTCGGTCTCTTGGCAATGAATTGGAATCTGACAAAGAAAAAATAGATATATATCTTCTTATTACCCATATCCACTGGGATCATATTTTTGGTTTCCCTTTTTTTTCGCCAATATATCAATCCTCAACCAAAATCCAAGTTGATGGATACAATTTATGCATGAAGGGTCTTAGATACAGTTTTGACAATAAAATGGGGGATGGCTTTTGGCCAATCAGATTTGAGGAGCTCAGTGCAGACATACAATTTATTGACAAATTGAAGAATGGCTACCTTGAAATTGATGGCGCTATCATAGATACTGTTCCCTTACGTCACCCCCAAGGAGGATTAGGGTTTCGGTTTCGTGAGGGGGAAAAAATCCTTGTGTTTTTGACTGATAATGAGCTTGATGTTGCTGAAAAATCATTCAGTGATTATATCACCTTTTGTAAAGAAGCAGATATCCTTATCCATGATAGCCATTACACACCTGAGGAAATAACGAAACATCGGGGATGGGGTCATTCAGATTATCAATCAGCAATTGACCTTGCCCTGAAGGCTAATGTGAAAAAACTTGTCCTTTTTCACCATGCGCCAGAAAGAAAAGATAGCGATATGATTAAACTAACGATTCTCTGCCAGGACTTAATTAAGGAAAAAAATGCAGATTTGGAGATAGAGGCAGCTAAAGAAAATTCTGTGCTTGTGTTTTAAAATATTCACGTGTATTTGCTGGGTTTATTTCAGTCCCTTTTTATTCCAGACATTATGCTTGATAAACCGGATAGTAATTCCAAGATCCTCTCTGCCTTATCTGGATCTATTGCTCCTACACCGCAGGCAGTTGTAATAATTGATCTTTCAGCCGCTGTATTTCTATCGATGCCCCACTCATACAATGTATTAAGTCCTTTTTCTAACTGCATTTTCAAACCATCAAGTGTTTCCTCACCAGTAAAGGACGTGGTAGGAACTACTCCCCATGCAACTGTACCACCATTTTCAAGAAATTTTATGATTTCCCTTCTGTAGAGCAAAAAATAATCCATATAATCAAATGCATCGAAATTTACAATATCAACACCTGTTTCAATCATCATTGACCAATCGGTATTTCCACAGCAGTGGATACCAACTAATACATTACTTCGTGATCTTAGATACTCTATAATCTCTTGTAAAAGCTTAATGACCTCCACTCTTTGGATAGGCGTAAAGGCTGAACCAAAACCAGAGAGGTATGGTTCATCTATAAATAGTATAGCCATCTTATCCGCTAAAGACATCTTATGAACAATCCACAGTGCCTTAATTGCTAAGCCCTTTACTATAGTGTCCATAATTTCGGTATTATAAAGAACAGATTTCCCTTTTGCATCTATCAGGCTTCCCGCAAACGTAATGGGACCAACTATCTGACCCTTAATAAAAGGTCCATAACTCTGGGGTTTTTTTTCAATCAATTCTAAAAGTTTATACAGGCCAGCTGCATATTCATGGCTGATAGCAAAATAATCTGTATCCTCGGCCATAAAATGTTCATAAAAAGAGATGAGTTCATTAACCTGTGTATCTGTAGTGCTAATGAATAGGGAGTTTTTCTTTAAATCCATTTCAATTCGTGGAAACCTTTGACTTGCCTGGATAGTCATATCTTCAAAATGGCTCCGCTTGACAAACTGAGGCCAAAAAGGGATGTCTGGAAAAAATTTAAGGATGTGCTGGCAGGTTGTATCTACATCCAAGAAAGGTACGCTACCTACACCCGTAGCCATAAAATTGAAGGCAAAGCTTTTTTTCAATTCACACCCTGCCCTACCCTCTCAATGTATTCTTTTGAGCGTGTGTCGATCCTCACCCTGTCTCCGATATTAACGAAAAGTGGCACTTGAATAACGCCTCCTGATTCAAGGGTGGCTGGTTTACCACCTCCTGTTACTGTATTCCCCTTAATACCTGGCTCAGTTTGTGCAACCTCTAAATCAACAAAATTGGGAAGCTCAACATCCATTATCTTGTCGTTATATATAAGCACCTTGACATTTGTGTTTTCTTTTAAAAAAAGTCTATTCTCTTTTAACTGTTCAGCTGATAAAAAAATTTGTTCAAAGTTTTCGGTATCCATAAAACAAAACTCACCTTTGTTCTGGTAGAGGCACTGCATTTCCTTTTCCTGTATATTTGGGGGGGTGAGCTTTTCTCCAGCTCTAAATGTTTTCTCCAAAACTTGTCCGGTGATCATATTTTTTAGCTTTGTCCTCACGAATGCACCACCTTTACCTGGTTTTACATGCAAAAACTCTATCACGGTAAATGGTTTCCCATCCAATTCTATCTTTAATCCTGTTCTAAAATCTGCTGTTGAATACATTGATGTCTTGTTTCCTTTTTTGCGGTCAATTGGTTAAGTCGTTCGGTAACTGAACAATACTACGAAAATTAATCAATCATTACATAAAAAAATGTAGTGTAACAATAGGTTTACGTTTGGCTTGAAAGGCTTAGAACATTTCTCCTCTCTATATTAGCGAGCCACCTTTCTAATATTTCTATCAGTGTTATTTTTTTTTCTTTTAGTATGTCCTCGTGAGATTTCCCAAGCTCTTTAGTTTTTATTATTGCCTTCAATTCTTCGAGCCTGTTTTTATATTTTTCATCATCAGGAAAATCCTTAACGACCTGTGTGTATATCTTGATTGCCTCTTCTAATTCTCCCTGTTTATAATAAATTTCTGCCAATGTTGAGGTTGGAAGAATTGATACTTCTTCTTTTGGTGTAGCACTCAATTCAGATAAAAGTCGAGCTGCATCCTGATCATTGCTATGGTGCGCTAAATAGAGCTTTAATGACTTTATTGCCTCTTCAACCATATTCTCTTCTTTAAAAAGCTCAGCTTGAAGTTTAAAAACTGATGATAACTCTATAATTTGTTTGGATATTTTTTCTAATTCGACCTTTGCAAGTTCAATAGATCTCTGTTCAAAATATGTTTCTGCTAAAAGTTTTCTTATGCTAATATCATCAGGAAAAGATTCCAATGCCTTAAGGCAAGCTTGTATTACTTTTTCAGGTTTCCCTTCCTTCTTTAAGATTTCAAGGAGGATAATTCTTGCCTTTGGTGTTGCTATTTTGTCTACAATTTCATCATAGATCCCATTTAATGTGGTCATTGCTCGCCCCTTTTTTATATATGCCCCTATTTTTTTGTCTTATTTCCTTGTTTAGCTTTTTTTAATTCCCTTTTAAAGCGGTATACGATTTCATTGTCTTTTATCATTCCCAATTGCTCTCGAGCCACTGACTCGAAATATTTATTGTCTTCCGTGAGTCGTCTGATTTCATCAGCAAGCAACCTGTTTTTTTCTTTAAGATCCTTTAAAATAGATAAATATCTCTCTTTTTCTTTTTGCATTTTATACAGGTCTATTAATCCATGCCGTCCAAAACTTAGCCAAGTTAA
>Ga0180437_10001164_pt1 | contig 45673 bp, 35 predicted proteins | sample SS_ome_4_FD_132410 | JGI IMG/M metagenome (GOLD analysis project Ga0180437, IMG submission 132410) | Hypersaline lake sediment archaeal communities from the Salton Sea, California, USA - SS_3_D_1 metaG | ecosystem: Environmental > Aquatic > Non-marine Saline and Alkaline > Hypersaline >... | reverse complement strand
CTGCCCAGGGCCTTTGTGGTGGGCCAGGTGAAAGTGGTCTCCGATGAGGGGGAGGTTCTTTCCGAACTGGCCCTCTTCGACCCCCAAAAGTGGGCCATCCTGGAGGAAGAGCCCGGTTGGACCCTGGATGACCCTTCCCTGTTTCAGGAGGCAGAGGTGACGTTCTACTCGCCCAACCAAATCGTCGTCCAGGCCGATCTGAGCACCCCCGGCCTGCTGGTTCTCAGCGAGCTGTGGTACCCTGGCTGGCGGGCTTACGACAACGGCCAGGACGTGAAAATCCACCGGGCAGATTACCTCCTGCGCAGCGTGTATCTGGAGGCGGGCCCGCATACCGTCGAATTCGTCTACGATCCGCTTTCTGTCAAGGTAGGACGTTGGGTCTCGGCCGGGGCGGTGCTCGGCCTGGTCGTGTACCTCATTTCGCTCATCCGACGCCAAAGGGGAAGGGGCTGAAGGGACTGAGGGGCTCCCATCGGCTCCTTCAGCCCCCTCAGCCCCTTCCAAAGCACCCGAGAGGCTGACAGTGAAACACCGCCGTCTTTCCGTCAACGAAATACTGTGGGCCACGGCCTGGGCCCTGCTGGCTCTCGCCCTGACCAGCTTGCCTTACCTCCTGGGCTGCTACCTCTCTTCGCCCGAGATGCATTTCGGCGGGTTTGTCATCGCCGTCGAGGACGGCAACTCGTACATGGCCAAGATGGGCCAGGGAGCACGAGGGGAGTGGTTCTTCCATCTTCCTTATACCTCCGAAGATCACGATGGGGCCATCCTGTTCATCTTCCACCTGCTCCTGGGCAAGTTGGCCCGGCTCAGCGGTCTGTCCCAGGTCAGCGTCTATCATCTGGCCCGGTTGGTCTGCGGCCTTTTTCTGCTCTGGATGACCTACGTCTTTATTGCCCTTTTTGTCCCTTCCGTCGCTCTGCGCCGGATCGCTTTCCTGCTGGTCTGCTTCTCCAGCGGACTGGGTTGGCTGCTGATCAGCCTGGGGCTGTCGTCCGATATACCCATAGATTTCCTGCTGCCGGAGGCTTTCACCTTTCTGATCCTTTACGCCTTTCCGCACATGGCCCTGGCCCGCACCCTGATGCTGGCCACATTCATCCTTACCTTGACTGCCTTCAGACGAAACCAGATCATGCACGCCATTCTGGCTGGGGCGGTTTGTTCCTTGGTGGGTCTTATCGTGCCCTTTTACGTCGGGGTGGCGTATGTCGTCCTGGGGAGCTATCTCGTGGCTCTATTTTGGAAGAGGCGACACATACCCTGGCAGGAATTGAGACTGACGGCTGTCGTTGTCCTCATTTCCATGCCCATCTTGCTCTATAACGGATACGTCTTCTGGACCAACCCCATCTTTCGTGCCTGGACAGGGCAGAATCTGATCCTGTCCCCTCATCCCCTGCATTATGTCTCTGGGTACGCCGTTGTGGCTCTGCTGGCCACAGGTGGGATAGGATATGTGCTCCGGCGTTTGGAAAGCGAAAAGCTTTTCCTGGTGAGCTGGGTCCTGGTTGTGCCCCCCTTGCTCTACGTACCCTTCAACCTGCAACGGCGTTTGATCGAGGGCTTTCAGATCCCCCTCTGCATCCTGGCCAGTCTGGGCCTGGCCCGTTGCGTCCTGCCGGCCGTGACCCGCTCTGGCCTGACCAGGAGTCTGACGCGCTTCCAAAGATACACCCGGCCAAAGCTGAGGCGCTTGGTGACCACAGCCATCATCCTGCTGACCATACCGTCCAACCTTTTGCTCGTTGCCACCAGTCTGGTACAGGTCAGCCGCCTTGCGCCCCCCATCTTTCACGAGGGGATGGAGCTGGAAGCCATGGACTGGCTGGCTGGTCATACCCAACCTTCTGACGTCATCTTTTCTTCCTACCAGGCGGGCAACTATATCCCGGCCCGGGCTGGCAACCGCGTTTTCTTGGGGCACGGCCCGGAGACGATTCACGCCGAAGAGAAGGAAAACATCGTCAGGCGGTTTTTCCAGGCCCAGACCGGTGATGTCTACCGGGAAGAGATTCTACGCCGATACCACATCGCTTACCTGTTCTACGGACCTGCTGAGAGAGCCCTGGGTGACTTCCAACCAGCGACCAGATCCTATCTGGAAGAGGCTTTTACCAACGGCCACTACACCATTTACCAGGTAAAGCCATCAGATTTGGACTTATGAAGATGTCTGGGTTGCTGGGAGCCCGGTCGTCATTATAGGATAGAAAAGATGCCAGCCAAGCTAAACCAACGGTGGATACCCATCAGTGTGATCATCATCTTGCCCTTCATCCTGTTCTGGCCCCTGGTTTTTGGAGGCAAGGTGCTCTATTGGGGCACGCCCCTGCTCCAATTCTACCCCTGGCGCAAGCTGGCCGTGGACATGATCCGAAGCGGCCACGTCCCCCTCTGGAATCATTACCTGGGAAACGGCGCTCCTCTGGCTGCGGACCTCCAGGCAGCCGTGTTCTATCCTCTCAACCTGATTTACCTGGTCGTACCCGTCGAGCGGGCGATGGGCTACTCGGCGGTGCTGCATGTCGTTCTGGCGGGCCTCTTTATGTACCTCTACGGCAGGACCATCCGACTCTCCCGCTTTGCCAGCCTGGTCGCTGCCCTGAGCTACATGTTCAGCGGTTTCCTCATCTCTCGGCTGGGATTCCTCACCATAACCAATGCCACTCCCTGGCTTCCCCTCCTTTTCTGCCTGGCCGAGCGCCTGGTCAGCCAGCGTCGCCTGAGCAACGCCCTCCTCCTGGGCCTGGCTATTGGGCTGCAACTCATGGCCGGGCACGCCCAACTCTGGTACTATGGGTTGTGGGCAGTGGCGGCTTACGTACTCGCTCGCGGCTGGCAGATGGCGAAGGAGGAGGCGCATGGCCAATCCCGCGTCCTCCATTTGACCGCAAGAGCCTGGCTGCTGCTGGCCCTGGCCACGTTGGTGGGACTGGGCGTGGCCGCTGTGCAACTGCTGCCCACAGCCGAATTGGCCCTTCTCTCCCAACGTCAGAATGGCGTGGAATACGAGTTTGCCATGACCTACTCCCTTTGGCCCTGGCGTCTCATCACCCTCTTTGCCCCCGACTTTTTTGGCAACCCCGCCAGGGGCGACTATTGGGGCTACGCCACCTACTGGGAAGACTGTGGCTATATCGGCGTCCTGCCTCTGCTCCTGGCCCTGATCGCCATCCCAATCTATCTCGTCCGGAAAGGGAGGCCACGCCTTACGCCTCACGTTTCCCGTTTCACGCCTCACGTTTCACGCCTCACGTTTCACGCCTCACTCGTCCCTTTCTTCTCCCTCCTTGCCCTCCTTTCCCTCTTGCTGGCCCTGGGCAAGAACCTGCCCCTGTACCCTCTGGCATTCCGTTGGGTGCCGGGCTTGAGCTTTTTCCAGGCCCCGGCCCGCTTCCTGTACCTCTACACTCTGGGGATGGCAACTCTGGCCGGCCTGGGCGCTGATCTCGTGACTCCTTCCCGCCGACTGGAGCGGGTCAGCGGTTATGGCCTCGTTGCTGGCCTGGCCGTCCTCTTGGCTGCGGTAGCCGTCAGGTTGCTGCCGCTCCCTCCGGTGGAACTGACCTTTGTGTCAGCTTCCGCCAGGTTCGCTGTTCTGCTCACCCTCGCTTCGCTTTTGCTGCTCTGCCAACGGAAGGTGGAATCCTGGTCGGAAGAGATAAAGCTCCCACATCACCTCGGCCTCTCTCCCCTTGCCCTCTGGCAGACCCTTGTCATCGCTTTCATTGCGGCCGACCTGATCCTCTTTGGCCACGCCCTCAACCCAACCACGGAACCACGCCTCTACGAACTCGCCACCAGCAGCGGCGCTTTTCTCAGGGGGGAAAATGAGGGTTATCGAGTGTTCACTTTCCCAGAGACTGATTATGACCTGAAATTTGCCAAATATCTGCGCTTCGATGATTTCGGCCCTGGTGATGTGGATTGGCTGATGGGGCTGCGGGAGACATTGATGCCCAACCTGGCGATGAGTGAAGGGCTTTTCAGCGCCAACAATTTCGACCCGCTTCTGATTAGTCACTACGAGAGGCTGATGCAAGAAGTAGATAAAGGGTTGCCTCGACGGGCTGATGAAGCCTATCTGTCTGTTGCTCTGCGCCTGCTGAGCCTGATGAACGTGAAATATATCCTCGATGATGGGGAGATCCCGGGCCTGAATCCCGTCTTCGCCGATGGCATGCGGGTCTACCGCAACGACGATGCCCTGCCCAGGGCATACGTCGTCCCCCAGGCGCAGGTGATATCCGATGAGGAAGGGTTGCTGACCGAACTTTCCGGTCAGACCTTTGATCCTCGCCGCGTGGTGCTGCTGAGACCGGCCCCAAGCCAGGAGCCTATCTCTTATCCCCCTGTCCCCCGTCCCTCACCTTTCATCCCTTTGTCCCCTGCATACAGCCCCAACGCAGTCCAAATAGCGGTTTCCTTGGACTGGGATGGCTTTCTGGTCCTCAGCGACACCTACTACCCCGGTTGGCGGGCTTATGTTGACGGGGAGGAGAAGGAAATCCTGAGGGCCAACTATGCCTTTCGAGCGCTGCCTCTGGAATCGGGCCAGCACACTGTGCTGTTCAAGTACGAGCCCCTGTCCTTCAAGGTGGGTCTCGCCATCAGCCTGATCACCTGGGCAGCCATCATCCTTGGCCTGATCATGTGGTACTATGTTCTTATTGACGACACTTTAACTAGTGTGTATAATGGTAATGAAATGTGATATTTTGTGAGCGACAGAACCTTTGAGCCGAGAGCAAAGCGATGTTACGGAAATTTGAAGGCGTCATTGCCCTGTTATTTGTGGTAGATCTGTTCCTGACCCAGGTTGCTCTCTATCTGAGCGATGTGGTGCGACGCTGCATCCCCCTGGGCAAGGCCATTGATCCTACCAGGACTTTTCTCAACCCTTACATCTATCTGTTGGTAGCCCTGATCTGGCCTCTCCTCTTCCGAGCCCTGGGCGTCTACGACGTCAAGCGCGCTCCCAGCCTCCGCGAGGAGCTCAAGATGCTGATGGTGGCCGTGCCAACGGCCATCTTTGTCTTCGCTGGATCGCTCTACCTGTCCTTTCGTGACGTTTCCCGCCTTCTGGTTTTCTATTTCCTTGTCCTAGACCTGGCCTTTCTGGCCAGTCTGCGCCTGCTGGTCGGTGGGGTTTTGCGCCTGTTACAGGATCGAGGCCGCTACCTCAGCCGGGTGCTCATCGTGGGCGCTAACGAGATGGGGGCCGCTGTCGCCGGGGCTATAGACTCCCACCTGGGCCTGGGTTTCACCTGGCAGGGCTTTGTGGACGACGAAGAAGCCCCAGACCTGCCTATCCTGGGCAAGATCGCTGACATCGCCGAGATCGTCACCCGGTATGACATTGATGAAGTCATCATTGCCTTGCCGTCGGCTGCTTACCAGACGGTTGAGCGGGTGGTCTATGAACTGCAAGAACTGCCCGTGCGGATACGCATCGTGCCCGACTTTTTAAAGCTGGCCGTCCTTCGTTCCAGCGTGGAGAGCCTGGCCGGCATCCCTCTGATTGGAGTGCGCGAACCGGTCATTGATGGTCTGAACCGACTGGCAAAGCGCACCTTTGACGTCGTGGTGAGCACCGTGGGCCTTTTGTTAGCCTGGCCCCTCATGCTGTTCATTGCCCTGGCCATCAAGCTGGACTCGCCAGGACCAGTGATTTTCAAGCAGCAGCGGGTGGGTGAAAACGGCCAACTCTTTTGGATGTACAAATTCAGGACCATGGTCTGTGGTGCGGAGGAAGCTCAGTGCGCTGTGGCTGTCAGAGGGGGGGACGATAAGACCGTATACAAAGTCAAGGAGGATCCCCGGGTCACGCGGGTGGGACGTGTTTTGCGCCGTATCAGTCTGGACGAGTTGCCGCAATTGTTCAACGTCCTCAAGGGCAAGATGAGCTTGGTCGGCCCGCGGCCGGAGCAAGTCTTTATCGTGGAGCAGTACGAAGACTGGCAGCGCCGACGCCTGAGCGTGCCGCCGGGCATCACCGGCTGGTGGCAAATCAGTGGTCGCAGCGACCTGCCCATGCATCTCAACACTCGGTATGACCTGTTCTACCTTCGCAACTATTCCTTGCTGCTGGATCTCAAGATCTTGTGGAAGACGGTGGGGGCGGTGATTAGAGGGAAGGGGGCGTATTGATGTCCATAGACAACCAAGCGAATCATCGTAACACAAGGGGCGAGGTTTCCGGGGAGGGCTCAGCACACGATTCCTACGTGATCATTCGTCCTACGCGTGGCTGGGTCCCTCTCAATCTGGCTGACCTGTGGCGCTATCGCGAGCTGCTTTACTTTTTGACCTGGCGCGACATCAAGGTGCGTTACAAGCAGACCGTGTTGGGGGCAGCCTGGGCGGTTATCCAACCCTTCTTCACGATGGTCGTATTTAGCATCTTCTTTGGGCGGTTGGCCAAAGTGCCATCAGACGGTATCCCCTATCCGATCTTTGCCTACTGCGCTCTGCTGCCGTGGCAACTCTTCGCTCACTCGCTGACCGAGTCGGGCAACAGCCTGGTGGCCAATGAGCGCCTGATCACCAAGGTGTACTTTCCCAGACTGGTGATCCCGATGTCGGCGGTACTGGCCGGACTGCTGGATTTTGCCATTGCCTTCGTCGTATTGATTGGGATGATGTTGTTCTACGGCATTATGCCGACTCTTGCTATTGTGACACTCCCCTTGTTCCTTCTGCTGGCAATAACCGCGGCCCTGGGCGTAGGGCTGTGGCTCTCGGCGCTGAACGTGCAGTACCGGGACGTGCGCTATACGATCCCGTTCCTCACCCAGTTCTGGCTCTTCGCCACGCCGGTGGCCTACTCCAGCAGCCTGGTGCCCGAGGCCCTGCGTCCACTGTATGGACTGAACCCGATGGCCGGTGTGGTGGAAGGGTTCCGTTGGGCGCTGCTGGGTAAGGCTGAGGGACCAGGCGCGTTGCTGGCCGTCTCTGCGATTGTGACGGCCCTGGTCTTTGTCGGAGGTTTGTACTACTTCCGTCGCATGGAGAAGACCTTTGCCGATGTGGTGTGATGATGAGTGACGTTGCCATCCGTGTCGAAAACCTTGGCAAACAGTATCGCATAGGCCTTGGCGACTCAGGGGCGCGCTTCCATTACAAATCGCTTAGGGATAGTATAGCCGACCTGTTTGCCCGACCTTTCCACCACCTGCGGTCGGGGATTGGCCGTAACAATCCTGGAAATGATGAGCGAGAAAATACTATCTGGGCGTTAAAGAATGTTTCCTTCGAAGTGAAACACGGTGAGGTGGTGGGTATCATTGGCTCTAATGGAGCAGGGAAGACGACACTCTTGAAGATCCTCTCCCGCATTACCGAGCCAACTGAAGGGTACGCCGAGATCCGCGGCCGCGTGGGCTCCCTGCTGGAGGTAGACACCGGCTTCCACCCGGAGCTGACTGGGCGGGAAAATATCTACCTGAATGGTGCTATCCTGGGCATGAAAAAGAAAGAGATTGCCCTCAAGTTCGATGAGATCGTGGCTTTCGCTGAGGTTGAGAAGTTCATAGATACGCCGGTGAAGCACTACTCCAGCGGCATGTACGTGCGCCTGGCCTTTGCCGTGGCAGCACATCTGGAGCCGGAGATATTGCTGGTGGACGAGGTTTTGGCGGTGGGGGATATAGCGTTTCAGAGGAAGTGCCTGGGAAAGATGGGGGATGTGGCCAAGGGGGGACGGACGGTGTTGTTTGTGAGTCATGATATGGGGGCAATTCGTAGTTTGTGCGGGAATGCTGTTTGGTTAGGTGATGGTCAGATAGTGAAAACAGGAAGCGCTTATGCGATTATTAGGGAATATGAAAAGAAGATGATAGAGCTTTTTGATCCATCTTCTTATGTTGTAGAAAGAAATCTTGAAGAGGCCAAGAATTTAGGTTTTTATTTCAGTCGTGTCGAAATGTTCAACACCGAGGGTGAACACACCACCGTATTTAGATATGGTGACAACTTGGTGTTATATGCCGAGCTTGCTGGCGAGTTGGCAGGGGGAGTTTTCAGTGCAGAGTTTTATATTTATAACGAACTGGGACAACTTGTTTCTGTTGGAGCATCAGGGCCTTACCACGGCAGATATTTCAGTAGAAGAGTCCGGAAAATAAGAATAGAGATTGGACCGCTTACGATTACTGGCGGGAAATATAGAATCTCATTAAGCTTGGTGGCGGGAGGGGCGGGAGCCGAACGAGTGGACACATGGGAGAGTGCTGTTGCCTTTACAATTACTGAGTGTCAGCCCTTTGGGACAGGTTGGGAAATACCGGCGAGCAGAGAAGGAGTCTGCGTTCTTCAGCAGTCTTTTCATGAAATTGGGTGATGTCTGTATGATAGCTTCAAGTTATGAGGTTGGTCGAGTCCATCACATTTTCGATCTCATCAATCCGATAGAGCAGGCGGCGAGGTGATGGACACTGTAACGATTCACAAACGAAACTCACGGCCTGCCGAACCCCAGGTATCGGTGATCCTTTTGGATTGGTCGGTTCGAGAGAGATTCCACGCGCTTGACTGGTTATCCAGGCAAAACGTTCCCAGAGAGAAGTATGAGCTCATCTGGGTCGAGCTCTACGACCGCATTATACCCGAAGTGATGGAGAAGGCCGACGCGGTTATCACGTGCGGCCAGAGGGGAATGTATCATAAGCACGTTGGGTACAATATTGGTCTGATGCACTCGGAAGGGCAGGTCATTACTGTCTGTGACAGCGATGCTGTATTTCCTCCAGATTTCATCGCTTCCATCATCGAGACTTTCAACATGGCGGAATCCAGTGATCCTTCTTCCCTGGTCCTGATGCATTATGAGTGGAGGACACAACATACATACCCGGAGAAACTATCGGACGTAAGTGAACTCTCAGAGTACGAATGGGCTGACTTGTGGCCGAATGCGGGGGCCTGTATGTCAGTCAGGAGAATAGATGCCATACGCTTCGGAGGGTTCGATGAACACCCTTCGTTCCGTGGCCATATATGCGGTCCCTACGATCTAGGCTGGAGACTTGTGAATGCGGGCATACCGGAAGTGTGGCATGACGAGAGTGTAGCCCTCTGGCACTTTGCGCATCCCAATCCGTTGGGGGCGTCTGGTCAGTCGTTTTCGTGGAAACTATGGCTCCAGGTGGCTTATCCTCATCTGCAGGCCCATGCCCTAACTGCCGTTGAAGCATTTTCCACGGGAAGGCTACTTCCTCTCAAGGAAAACTCGGAGGTGCACAAACTCCGGATGGCGCAACGTCAGATAGGGACAAGCCTCGAGGAGAGGTGTGCATGGATGACTGGTCCCGCCGGATTCTCAAAGTGGGACAGGTTAAAGCTGCATTTGTCGTGTATCTTGGAACCGATCTACAGGATGCTTCTTCAAGCCGTAGAGAAGTTGGTAGGCCCTCAAAAGTATGATGAACTCAAAGCCTGGTGGCACTCCCTGAAAGGTCAACAAGTGGTCTAATGATCAAGCGTTATTAACGAGGAGGGATGACGGATGACTAAACACGTACTCGTTACCGGTGGCGCAGGGTATCTGGGTTCGGTATTGTGCGAGCATCTGCTCGATGCTGGATACCAGGTCACCGTGATTGATAATCTGATGTATGGGCAACACAGTCTATTTCATTTGTGTGCCAATCCGCGCTTTGAGTTTGTGTTCGGTGATGTGCGTGATGAGACGCTGATGCGCAGCCTGGTGGAGGAAACCGATGTGCTGATACCCCTGGCAGCCATCGTGGGTGCACCGGCCTGCGACCGTGATCCCTGGCGGGCCCGGTCGGTCAATCTGGAGGCGGTGCGGCTGCTCAACCGGTTGCGCAGCCCCAGCCAGTTGGTGGTCTTTCCCACCACCAACAGTGGCTACGGTACCCAGTCCGGCGATGTCCACTGCACTGAGGATACTCCGCTGGAGCCCCTCTCTCTCTACGGCCAGACCAAGGTGCAGGCCGAGGCGGAGTTGCTGCACAGCCCCAACACCATCACTCTGCGGTTGGCCACGGTATTCGGCATGTCCCCTCGCCTGCGCCTGGACTTGCTGGTGAATCACTTTGTCTACGCCGCGGTTACAGATGGCTATATTACCATCTTTGAGAAGGAATTCAAGCGCAACTATATCCACATCCGTGACGTGGCCGATTGCTTTATCCACTGCATCGAGAACGCCGACCGGATGGTGGGGCGACCCTACAACGTGGGGCTGGACGCGGCCAATCTGTCCAAGGAGGAACTGGCACTGAAGATCCAGAGGTACGTGCCAGACTTTTACATCCACTTCTCGGAAGTGGGGAGCGATCCGGACAAGCGCAATTACATCGTTTCCAACCAGCGATTGCGCGAGGCGGGCTTTGAGGCGCGGCGCTCACTGGACGAAGGGATTCAAGAATTGCTGAAGGGATATCGTATGATGGGACGGTCTCCATTCAGGAACGTTTGATGGCTAAACGACATGGAACGTTCAGGATCGGAGGAACTTGTGCAGGGCCTGGCGAGCGTGACTGCGGCTGTCCTGGCTGGTGGCCTGGGGACCCGGCTGCGTTCTATTGTGGCCGACCGGCCCAAGGTATTGGCCGAGATTCGAGGACGGCCATTTCTGGCCTACCTTTTGGATCAGTTAGCTGCTGCCGGGGTCAGAAACGTGGTGTTATGCACTGGCTATCTGGGTGAACAAGTGCAGGCTGTGTTCGGTGACTCATACGGCGATCTGCGCCTGGCCTATTCCCAGGAATCGGCAGCGCTGGGCACAGCCGGCGCGCTGCGCCTGGCATTGCCTTTACTCAAGTCGGACGTGGTGTTGGTGATGAATGGCGATTCCTATTGCCAGGCAGATTTGGGCGCCTTTTGGATCTGGCATTGCGAGCGGGGTGCGGCAGCAACGCTCCTCCTTACGAAGGTACCTGATACGACGCGCTATGGCCAAGTGCAAGTGGAGAACAATGGGCAGGTGCGGAGCTTTGTGGAAAAGGGTAAAGCCAGCGGCCCCGGCTGGATCAACGCCGGGATATACCTGCTCAGGCGGGATTTGCTGCAGACGATTCCCATCAGGCGAGCCGTGTCCATTGAAAGAGAAATGTTCCCAGCCTGGGTCGGCCAGGGCCTGTACGGCTACCCAAGTGAAGGGCAGTTTATAGATATTGGCACGCCTGAATCATACGCACTGGCCGAGCAATTTTTTGCTACAAGGAGCGACTATGATCATTAGCAGAACTCCATTTCGGATTTCTTTCTTTGGTGGCGGGACAGACTATCCAGCCTGGTATCTCAACCATGGTGGCGCAGTGCTGGCCACCACCATTGATAAATACTGCTATCTTACTTGCCGCTATCTCCCCCCCTTTTTCGAACACAGGATCCGTGTGGTCTACTCCAAAATCGAAAACTGCCAGACCATTGACGAGATCGAGCATCCGGCTGTTCGCGAGGTCTTGCGCTATTTGGGCATAGATCGTGGCGTGGAGATCCATCACGATGGGGACCTGCCAGCCCGAAGTGGGATGGGGTCCAGTTCCTCTTTTACCGTAGGACTCTTGCACGCTCTGTATGCCCTCAAAGGTCACATGCCCGGCAAACAGCAATTGGCTGCGGAGAGCATCTACATCGAGCAGGAACTTTTAAAAGAAACAGTAGGGTCACAGGATCAGATATTGGCTGCCTATGGCGGTTTCAACCACATCACTTTTCTGACGAATGGCGAATTCTCCGTTAGACCCATTACCATCGCACCGGAACGTATTAAGGAACTGAATTCCCATCTTGTGCTGTTTTACACGGGGATCAAGCGCACAGCTTCAAACATTGCTGAAAGCTATGTCAACGGCATTGAGAGCAGAAAGCGACAGTTGCGTATAATGGGGGATTTGATAGAGGAGAGTATTTGCATTTTAAATAACGGCCAGGACCTTAGTGGCTTTGGTGAACTGTTGCACGAGGCCTGGCAGATCAAACGCAGTTTGAGCGCCAAGGTCTCCAATTCCTACGTGGATGAGATTTACGATCAGGCCATCTCGGCCGGAGCGATCGGCGGCAAGCTGACAGGAGCCGGGGGCGGTGGATTCTTGTTGCTTTTTGTCCCTCTTTCGAGGCAAAGCCAGGTCAGGGAGGCCCTCGCCAAGTTGATTTATGTGCCGTTCAAGTTCGAATTCTCTGGGAGTCAGATCATTTTCTTAGATCTGGAAGAGGACTACTCTGCAGAAGAGAAAGCGCGCGACAACCAGTCGGTTCAGGCATTTCAGGAACTGGTACACATCCAGATGGAACAGGAGCATCAAACATGAACCTACCCCGCGAGACATTGGTAGCGCTATATCATGACATGCTCCGAATTCAAAAAGTTGAGCTACACATCGAGTCTCTATACCACCTGGACGAGATGAAGACGCCGGTTCATCTATGCATTGGACAAGAGGCGGTTGCGGTCGGTGTATGCGCCAACCTGAACCAGGACGACTATATTTCCAGTAGCCATCGCAGTCATGGCCATTACCTGGCTAAGGGTGGTGACCTGAAGGCCATGATTGCCGAGTTCTACTGTCGGGAGACGGGCTGTTCAAAGGGGCACGGCGGTTCGATGCACCTGGTGGACGTCTCAGTGGGACATATCGGGAGTTCATCCATCGTTGGGGGCGGCATCCCTATTGGCGTTGGTCTGGCGCTTGCCATCCAAATGAGGAAGCAAAACCGCGTGAGCGTTGTCTTCTTCAGTGATGGAGCAGCCGACGAGGGTGTGCTGTACGAAAGTGTGAACTTTGCCATCCTTAAGCGATTGCCGGTGCTCTTTATCTATGAGAACAACCAGTTTTCCGTTTGTTCGCACGTATCAGCCCGCCAGGTGGGCGAGGTGATCTTTCACGCCACACCGCCTGACCAGATGTATACCAGGATGGTGGACGGCAATTCTGTGCTGAGGGTTTATGATGCAGCCAAAACGGCTGTGAATCGGGCACGTAATGGCCAGGGGCCTTCGTTTATCGAATGCAAGACCTACCGGATACGTGGTCATGCGGGCGCAGGATCCGACGCCAAACTTGGATACCGAACGGCTGAAGAGATCGCTGCCTGGGAAGCGAAATGTCCCGTTTCGACCTTGCGTGACCAGCTTTTGTCTGAGCGAGTGATCAGCGAGCAAGAGCTTGCCGAGATGGAAAGAAAGATAGATGCCGAGATTGAGGAAGCTTTCCGCTTTGCGCAAGAGAGCCCCCTGCCGAAAAAAGAGGACCTGCTTCTTTACCTGTTCAAGGAGTAAAAGTTGTGCCTTGGTCAAAGATCAAACCTGAACTACACGAGTTAAATTTTTACCAGGAATCTGAAGAACATAACCGCGTGCTTTCATACCCCGAAGCAGTCCGCGAGGCATTGGAACAGGCCCTGGAGTTAGATCCCAGAGTGTTTGTCATGGGGCAGGGTGTAGACGACCCAGCAGGCATGTTTGGTGCTACCCTGAACCTACATTTGGAGTATGGGCGGGAGCGGGTTTTTGACACTCCGCTGGCAGAGAACGCTCTCACCGGCATTGCTGTTGGCGCTGCCATTGGAGGGATGCGCCCGGTTTATTTCCACAACCGTCCAGATTTTCTCTTGCTGGCCATGGATCAGTTGGTCAATCACGCTGCCAAGTGGAGCTATATGTTCGGTGGGGCGTTAAATGTCCCCCTGGTCGTGTGGGCCTGTATCGGGCGAGGTTGGGGGTCTGCAGCGCAACATTCGCAAGCCTTGCAGGGCCTGTTCATGCATGTGCCAGGACTTAAACTGGTGATGCCCAGCACGTGTTACGATGCCAAGGGACTGATGCTGTCGGCTATCGCTGACGATAATCCCGTCATCATCTTCGAACACCGCTACAACTTTAAATACAAGGGATTGGTTCCCGAACGAGTGTACCGGGTTCCTTTGGGCAAGGGTGTGGTGCGGAGGCCCGGTAAGGACGTGACACTTGTTGCCGTCTCCTATATGGCGATTGAGGCCTATAAGGCAGCCGAAGAACTGGCAAAGGATGGCATTGATGCTGAGGTGATTGACCTGCGCACGTTGCGCCCACTGGATGAAGAAATCATGTTAACATCCGTCAGCAAGACAGGACGCCTAGTTGTGGCCGATACCGGCTGGAGGACGGGTGGAGTGTGTGCGGAGATCATGGCCCTGGTGGCGGAGAAGGGATTCGCCTCCCTCAAGGCGCCGGTCCGGCGGGTAACAAGTCCAGATGTGCCCACACCGGCTGGCTACACCTTAGAGGAGGCATTCTATACAGGCATGCCAGAGATCGTGGCAGCCGCGCACGAACTCGTTGAATGGAAAGGATAGGGCGATTGGAAAAGCAGGCAAAGATACACGTCGCTGGAGGGCAGACGCTCATCGGAGCAGCCATACTACGCGAGCTGGAACGGCAAGGATATGCGAACATTGTCGGCAGGCCGGGGGAAGAACCCGAGTTGACCGACGCTGTCCAGGTGGATGCTTTCTTCGCCCGAACTACTCCCGAGTACGTGTTTCTGGCGGCAGGGAAGTCCGGCGGTATCAAGGCCAACCAGAAATATCCGGCTGAACTGATGCTCGACAATCTGCTGGTCGGATGCCATATCATTTATAGCGCCTATCGCCACGGAGTCAAGAAACTGCTCTACCTGGCCAGCTCCTGCAGTTATCCAAAGAACTGCCCCCAGCCGATGCAGGTTGAGTCGCTGTTGACTGGTCCCCTTGAGCCGACCAACGAGGCTTACGCCTTGGCCAAAGTTGCTGGCATCAAGTTGTGCCAGGCTTATCGTCAACAGTACGGAGCCAACTTTATCAGTGGCATCCCGGCCAACGCCTTTGGACCGGGCGATGACTTTGGCCCGGAGGACTCGCACGTGATCGCCGCGCTCATCCGTAAAATGCATGAGGCCAAGGAACAGGGCCAGGAAGTGGTCGAAATCTGGGGCACGGGCTCTCCGCGACGAGAATTCATTTTCGCTGATGACCTGGCAGATGCCTGCATCTTTGTCATGAACAAGTATGGCGGGGCACAGCCGATCAACTTGGGCTGCGGATTGGACATGTCTATTGCAGAGTTGGCCCTGGCTGTTAAGGAAGTGACGGGATTCCAGGGACAGATTCACTTCGACACCAGCAAACCCGATGGGATGCCCGTCAAGCTTCTCGACTCCAGCGAGCTGAATACGTTGGGGTGGCGTCCGCGAGTTTCTTTCCACTCCGCGTTGCTGGAGACCTACGAGTGGTTTCTGGAGTCCTGCGCTACCAGCTTTGGTCATCCATTTTAACATATAGAGCACGAAGAGGGGACAAACAATAATTATGGATACAATGAGGGTTCCATTCGGAACAATTTCTATTCCCCAAAAATCCAAGGATTTGATCGGGGAGGTCCTGGAGACGAAGCGGGTTTCCAGCGGCAAGTTCGTCCGGATGTTCGAGGACAAGTTTGCGGATTTGCTGGGGGTGAAGGAAGCAGTAGCGGTAAGCAGCGGCACGGATGCTGATATTCTGGCGCTCGCTGTGTTGCACGACTTTGGGGCCCAAAGAGGCGACGAGGTGATTGTTCCGGCGCTCTCCTTTGTCGCCACCGGCAATGCTGTCCTGCACGCAGGCTTTAAGCCGGTCTTTGTAGACATCGGGCGTGAGACGCTCAACATAGACGTCAGCCAGATTGAAGTGGCCATCACTGAGAAGACGCGGGCCATCATGCCCGTGCACCTGATGGGCAAACCGGCGGACATGGATGCCATTAATGCCATTGCCGAGCGGTATCATCTCTATGTGATCGAAGATGCAGCCGAGGCGCACGGAGCCCTCTATAAGGGAAAGCTGGTCGGCGGGCTGGCCGATATGGGAGCTTTTAGCCTGTACCTGGCACACGTCATTACCACCGGCGAGGGTGGCATCGTCACCACGAATAATGAAGAGTATGCCGAGATCCTCCGCTCGCTTCGCTCGCATGGGCGCGCTTGTAAATGCAAAGTGTGCACCATCAATGTCGCCTCGAAGTATTGTCCGAAGCGGTTCCAGGGGGATAACGGTGAAGACATCCGGTTTGTGTTCGAACGCATTGGATATTCGTGCAAGATGAACGAGTTGGAGGCTGCCATCGGATTGGGCAACATTGAGATTTATCAAGACATCCTCGACAAACGGCGGCGCAATCTCATTCATGTTCTCGAGCGATTTGAACGCTTCAGCCCTTACCTGGCGACTATCGAGGAGGGACCAGAAGAGCAAATCGGCCCCCACGCTATCCCTGTCATTGTCCAAGAAGAAGCATCTTTCTCGCGCGCTGAGCTTATCAATTATCTCGAGGAGCACGGCGTTGAAACCCGCACCCTCTTCGCTTCGATGCCAACCCAGTGTGCCGGGTTTGCCTATCTTGGCTATAAACTGGGACAGTTCCCTAACGCTGAGTATATGGGCCTGAACGGTCTGCACATCGGCGTTCACCATGATCTAGGGTTAGAAGAGATGGACTATGTGTTGGAGACAATTGGGCGTTTTTTAGAATTGCGCCAGCGGTGACTTATAGTTGATGGGGAGATGGACTCGTGTCAAAGAAGGAAAGCCTGGACTTGATGTTGGTGAACCCGGGAAACAGAACTCAAGCCTACCAATCTCTGGGGACCGAGTTGGCTGCTATCGAGCCTCCCGTCTGGGTGGGCCTGATGGCCACGTTCGTTCGTCAGCGTGGGTTTTCCGTTCGTATCCTCGACGCCAATGCAGAGAATATTGGTCCTGAAGAGACGGCCGAGTGGATCGTTGAAATGGACCCGGTGTTGACTGCCGTCGTTGCCTATGGGCATAACCCGTCAGCTTCAACCCAGGTCGTGCCTTCTGCCGGTGCCATTTGCACCGCGCTTAAGCAGAAAGCTCCTCACCTCAAGACGCTTCTTGTGGGTGGCCATGTCGCTGCGCTGCCTGAGCGCACGCTCCGCGAGGAGGACGCCGACTTTGTCTGCGGAGGAGAGGGGCCTTACACGATTCTGGAACTCCTGCAGGTCCTCAAGTCGCCCCAGCCCGATGACTATAGCAAAGCGCATGGTCTTTGGTACAGAGACGGCAAGGCGATCAGGTCGAATCCCTCTGCCCCCCTTATCAAAAACCTTGATCAGGACATACCGGGTGTAGCATGGGACCTATTGCCTATGGAGAAGTACAGAGCACATAACTGGCATTGCTTCGGGCATCTACAGCGCCAGCCTTATGCGTCTCTCTACACCACATTAGGTTGTCCCAACCACTGCATCTTCTGCTGCATCCAGGCCCCTTTCAAAAGCGGTGAGGAGGTGTTAGGATACAAGGCGAACGTGAATAGTTACCGCCGCTGGAGCCCACAGTCAGTTATCGCACAAATAGATGAACTTGTCACTGAGTATGGTGTTCGGAACATCAAGTTCGCGGACGAGATATTTGTCCTCAACCCCAGGCATGTGGTCGGGATCTGTGATCTCATTACTGAGCGGGGCTACGATCTCAACATTTGGGCCTATGCCCGGGTGGATAGCGTGAGAGAGGAGATGGTAGAGAAACTGAAGCGAGCCGGGGTCAACTGGCTTGCTTTCGGTATCGAAGCCGCAAGTGAGCGCGTGCGAGATGACGCACGGAAGGGATTCGACCAGGGTAAGGTGTACAAGGCGATCGAGATGGTTAGAGCTGCTGGCATCAATGTGATTGGGAATTTCATCTTCGGCCTGCCTGAGGATGATCTGGAGACCATGCAGGCGACCCTCGACCTGGCTCTCGAACTGAACTGCGAGTTCGCTAATTTCTATTGTGCCATGGCCTATCCGGGCTCCCAGTTGTATGACGTTGCCCTCCAAGAGGGTTGGCCTCTGCCGAAGGAGTGGTCAGGCTACTCCCAGCTCTCGGTGGACACGTTACCCTTGCCGACAAGGTACCTGTCAGCGTCTGAGGTTCTGCACTTTCGTGACCATGCCTTCCAGGTCTACTTTAACAGTCCCAAGTATTTGGACATGATCACCCGCAAGTTTGGTCCCGAGACCGCGCAACACATTCGCGAAATGGCGTCCCACAGACTCGTGAGAAAGTACGCGTAGAGTTCCCCTGATCCGTATATTGTGTTGGGTGTTACAACCAATGACAGACGAGAAGAGAAAGCACGGTTCCAATGATGTCATACCGTCAAAGTTATTGTCTGTGGTAGTTACGGGCAGAAACGACGATTATATGGGCAACTTTAAGTATCGCATCACCACCTGCCTCAACTATCTGGCCCGCAACCTCAAAGATCTCGGACGTCTGGATGACGTTGAAATCATAGTGACGGACTGGAACAGCGATGTCCCACTGGCGAAAGAGCTGTCCCTATCGCCGGAAGCTGGACGAATCTGCCGTTTTGTCTATGTTCCGCCAAAAGTTGCCCTTGCACTACAGCAACCTGGTGAAGTCTTTTGCCCCACGTGCGCAATGAATGCCTCTTTGCGGAGGGGGCAGGGCAAGTTCTTGATGATGTTCGACGCCGACAGTATGATTTCGCGTCACTCGCTGCGGGCACTGCTCGATCTATTGGATGGCAAGCTCGCCGTACCTTTTAGACTTGAGCGTGTTTTCTTTTTCTGCAGTCGGCATAATGTGCCGTGGGAAGTTGTGCAGCGGGAACCTGGCCTGGAGGGCTGGGACCGGTACTTGCTGTTGAGTGGCGGGCAACTGCCACGTGACCCGGCATCCTTGTCCGGCCTGGGGATTGCCGGTGCAGCCCAGATGATGCATCGCTCAATCTGGCATGCCTGCCGTGGGTATAACCAGCAACTCCGCATTCAGGGATGGCTGGATGCGGAATTGACTTTGCGTGTTACACAATACTACCCCTGGGTGGACCTATCGAGCATCGGAGTCTCACTATTTCACATGGAACATTGGCCGCGCAGTCGTCGCGTACCTGGTGCCCAGGCGCATAACCCTCCCCATGTGAGTTCTACTTTTGTAGTGAATGATGAGAATTGGGGATTGGGGAACTATGAACTCGACATCCACATGGCGGAGAATATTTGCGAGCCCTCAAGGGTGATTGGGCCTTCGGAGATAGTTGGCTTGGTCGCCCCCTGGAATAAAACACGAAGGGAAGTTCTTGCTGAACTAACTGGCCAGCCGGTGCGTGAACATGTGCGAAGAACTGTTCATAGGTGGAAGGTCGCTCCGGCGGAATGGGGCACCATGTATGCACTGGCGTGGTATAGCCTGTACCACTATCCACGCAGCTACCTGGAGTTTGGAATTCGAGATGGGTATGCTGCTGCGGTCGTAGCCGCAGCTTGCCCTGGCGTCGAAATCTATGGTATTGATTCATGGCAGGCTGGCGATAGCCGCCCAGTTCCCCCGCCAGACTATGCAACTGGTATACTTCAACACGTCGGGCACCGAGGCTATACGCGCCTTGTGAGTGGGGAGCCCCATACTGCGTTTCGCCGCTTGTGCGACTCCTCTGTTGGTCCACTTTCTCTTGATCTTGTACTGGTCCGTGGAGACTTGTTCGGGACAGATGCCGTTCAGCAATTGAGCGATCTTGTTCCACACTTGGCGCCAGGAGGGGCACTCGTCTTTACCTGCACCTCTCAGGCCGTTTTCGAGACCGTCTGGAGCGAGATGCAGGAAAAGTTCTCTCAATTCACATACTGGCAATGCAAGAGCCGCAACACGGGCCTGGCATTGGCGGCATCATTGCAGAGTGGCAATTCGGGCAGACCATCGGACGCGGAGGAGATTGTGTTGGCGGCAGCGTGGAGAGGCCTCAAGCTGAACCGATGGGTGTCTTTTCTATCCCTCTGGCAGGGACGGTTCAGGCGTATTTGGGACCAACTTCAGAATGAGCCGGTACGATGCTGGCCAAGGGTATTGTGGTTGTGGTGGATGGGGTGGCAGCGGCGGCGACAGTGGATCAGGGTCGCGAATGCTGACACCACAAAAGACGAATAGGCCTCCTCTTTTTGAGTGCCACCCGCCTTCTGCAAGCTGGTGTAGTCAGTGTTGGAACGGTCAGTAGAGAGGCATGTTTACCAGATGATCGTGTGTTGTTGATCGAAATCTTGGGAGAGGCGATCGCAAGGTGAGACCCGATTCTTTCTATCAACGCATGTGGGACGTCTATCAAAAGAGCCCCCCGACTGAGAAGCGAGATTGGCTCCACCGCATGATTCTGGATCGCATCTTTGATCCCAGGGCCAACAACCGCTCAACAGTAGCACTCCGACAACTCGGCGGCGGGCATCGGCTACTGGATATTGGCTGCTGGGATGGAGGTTTTGCCGTTCTAGCGCAAGAGCAAGGGTTATTCCCGGAGGTCTATGGCATTGATCTCATTGAGGATGCTGTGGCCATTGCCAGAAAACGTGGCGTGACAGCCTATGTCGCTGATCTCAACACAGAACCACTTCCTTTCGAGGCCGAGTTTTTTGATGCCGTGACCATGTTAGCCGTTTTGGAGCATGTGTTCGATCCCTACTTTGCCGTAGCAGAGGCCCATCGTGTCCTTAAGCCAGGCGGTGAGTTCATTGTTGCCGTGCCCAATGTGGCCTCAGCATCCAATCGCCTGCGGATCTTACGGGGACGGATACCGATCACCTCCATTGACTCCGGCTGGGACGGTGGGCATTTACACTATTTTACCCCTTACGATCTGACACGCCTGCTGACCGAAAGCGGCTTTAACGTGGTCGCTCGAAATGCGACGGGGGGCCGACCAGGGCTGCGGGAGTGGTGGCTTTCTTTGCTCTCCGGTGAGTTCGTCGTGAAAGCGATCAGAGGGAGCGCCAGTAGTTGTAACGTCTGAGGAGATGAGATGCATCAACCCATCAGGGTCGAGATTCTGAGCAATGAGATAGCCCCCTATCGGGTGCCCTTGTATAATCGCCTCTCTGATGAAAAAGGGCTTGATATTGAAGTCTTGTTCTGTTCAAAGCGGATCAGGGAACGGCAGTGGGAGGTACGCACCGACCGGCGCTTTAAAAATGTGATTTTACCGGGTTTCAATCTCCGACTCCGAAAGTTGAACTATGCTCATGAAATCCGTACCATTCACGTCAATCCCAATCTGTTCCTGCATCTGCTTCGCAGAAATCCTGATGTCATCATTGCGATGGAATTTTCGATTCCGGCCGTGACCGCATTCACCTATTGCAAGTTGCTTGGCAAACGGTACATTTCTTGGTCTGAGGGTACGCTATACACCGAACGACACAACTCGAAGGCACAACAGGCTCTACGGCATCTCATTGTCCCCCAGGCCGATGCCTGTATTGCTGTCAGTTCTGCTGCAAGAGAAAAATATGTTGCTCTGGGAGCTAACCCGGACCGCGTGTTTATCGGCATCCAGACGGTTGAAGTTGACGCGATCACCCAAAAGTGCCGGACTCTTCGTGAAGCCAGGCAGACCTACCGGGAAGAACACAGTATTAGCGGGAAGATCCTTTTGTTTACGGGTTATCTAAACGAGCGGAAAGGGGTCATCCATTTACTGGAAGCTTTTGCATTGCTTCGAGCCCAGATGCCGGATGTCCATCTCATCCTGGCTGGCGAAGGACCAGAGGGGGAAAAACTGGTTGATTTCTGCCGTGCCAATGATTTGATTGACGCTGTAACCTTTGCTGGGTTTATCCCTCGGGACGATTTGCCCTCGTTCTACGCGGCAGCAGACGTGTTCGTTCTCCCCAGCCTGGAAGATACCTTTGGTGTGGTGGTCAGTGAGGCAATGGCTGCGGGTTTGCCCATTGTATGCTCGATGTATGCCGGTGCTGCACAGGATCTGATCTTTGACGGTGTGAACGGCTATCAGGTTGATCCGGTCAACCACCAACAACTCGCCCAGCGTCTGTTCGACATCCTGAGCAACCCAGCCGTCGCGAAGGAGATGGGGCGGGCTTCTCTTAGCATCATTGCCGAACATGATATCGAAACCTGCGCTCAGGGGTATCTGCAGGCAATCAAAGTAGCTGTTTCATCGGATCAAGGGCATTGAACATCACTTATGTGGCAACCAGCTATCCACCAGCCATAGGTGGGGCGCAATTGTATCTCCACGAGATTGTGGGCAGGATGGCCACCCGGCATCAGGTGCGGGTTGTGACTCAGTGGGCCGAGAATCGTACCGACTGGCTGCTTGGCACCACGCTACGAGCGCCTGAAACCGCTATTTCCTATGAACTGGATGGTGTTCCCGTCCAACAGATCACATTGACATCGCATGAACGGCGTGCTTTGCTACCTTGGATAGTGAGTTATTATGCCTTTCAGGGAGCAGCTATTGACCGCATCTCTGAGATTCTGGCAGACAAACTGGAGCCACTGGTCCTAAAAGCTGATATCATCCATAATGTGCGTATCGGCCGAGAACCTTTGAGTTACGCAGCGCTCAAGATAGCCCGCGAACGTGGTGTCCCTCTGGTTTTCACCCCGCTCCACCACCCGCGTTGGGGGACATGGTTTCACCGGCATTATCAGGCGCTTTATCGCCGGGCCGACGTCTTGATAGCTCTGACGGAGGCTGAAAAACGGCAATTAGCTGCTCTCGGCGTAGATGAGAGGCGCATTCATGTGACGGGTGTAGGCCCGATCCTGGCTCCGAATGCAGACCCTGAGCGGTTTCTGGCGAAGCACAATATCCGGGGGCCTGTGATTCTGTTTATCGGCCAGAAATACCGCTATAAAAACTTTGCCTTACTCTTACAGGCTGCATCACATGTGTGGCACACTTACCCGGATGCCCATTTCGTTTTCATCGGTCCTCGGACGGCTTATTCACATCGAGTGTTCAAAGGTTATTATCATGACCCGCGTGTACTGGAATTGCCCATCGTAACCTTGGGCGAAAAGACCGATGCCCTGGCAGCATGTGACATCTTTTGTATGCCCTCTACTCAGGAGAGCTTTGGGGGAGTGTTTGTCGAAGCCTGGAGTCTGGGGAAGCCCGTCATCGGCGGCGATGCACCAGCCGTCCGTGAAGTGATTGACGAAGGTATAGATGGATTGGTCGTACCGCCGAATTCAACTATCCTGGCAAAAAGCATTACCATGTTGCTTTCCGACGCGAAAGCACGCATAGAGATGGGGGAAAAAGGGCAACGTAAAGTGCAATCTCGCTTCACATGGCAGCTATTGGCTTCCCGGATGGAAATGATCTATCGAGAGACACTGTCGGGGAAACGGCTGTGAGCGCTCTGTTGGATGCGTCTGTCGTTGCTCGAGTCAACATCCTCGGCGTTGGCGTCAGCGCCATCAACATGACCATGGCCCTCGATCTCATGGAATGGGTTATCGTTCAGCACCTGCGGACATACATCTCCGTCTGCCCGGTCTCTACGGTGCTGGCTTGCCTGGACGACCCGGCCACCCGTCGCGCCGTCAACGGGGCTGGCCTGGTCACACCCGATGGGATGCCTGTTGTGTGGCTCACCCGCGCGGCTGGTCATCCGCACGTGAGCCGGGTCTATGGCCCTGATTTGATGTTTGACTTTTGCGCCCGCTCGATCGGGCCAGGCTACCGCCACTACTTTTACGGCGGAGCCGAAGGGGTGCCAGAGCAACTGCTGGCTGCGCTGACCACTCGTTTCCCCGGTCTGCAAGTGGCCGGCGGTTACTCTCCACCGTTCCGGCCTTTGACGCCAGAGGAAGACGCCGAGGTTGTGGATCGCATCAACACTGCACGACCGGACGTGGTCTGGGTTGGGCTGGGCTCCCCCAAACAGGACCTGTGGATGGCAACGCATCGAGAGCGGCTGGAGGCGCCATTACTGGTGGGCGTAGGAGCAGCCTTTGACTTTTACACTGGCCGAGTGCGGCAGGCTCCCCGTTGGATGATGCGCGTTGGTTTGGAATGGCTCTTCCGACTGTTTCAACAGCCACGGCGGTTGTGGCGCCGCTATCTACTGGGCAACCCCCGCTTCGTGGTCAACGTCATCTTGCAATGGACAGGGATACGCCATTTCCCTATCGAGTTATCATTACCCATTATCTCTCAACGAGAAACTACAGATGCCTCTTAAAGACAATTTGCGTCAACCTCAGATCCCTATTGCCCTCTTTCTCATCAGCGCCTTGGCTTTTGCCTTGCGGATCTACCAATTGGATACTGAAAGCCTCTGGCTGGACGAGGTGTTAAGCGTCGGTCTGGCTTCGATGGATATCCTCTCAGCCATCAGAACGCTCCCGGGCAACTATGTTCACCCCCCTTTTTACTTCATCATCTTGCACATCTGGTCGAGATTGGTGGGCCAGAGTGAATTCAGCTTGCGTTTTCTTTCGGCCTTGTTTGGCACTTTGACGACAGCCATGACGTACAAATTGGCCCGGGCCCTGTTTGACCGACGAACTGCCCTGCTAAGTGGGATCCTCCTGGCCCTCTGTCCCTACCATGTCTACTATTCACAGGAGACTAGAATGTATACTCTGGCAACTTTCCTGGGTTTGGTGGGAGCTTGTTGCTTTTTCCAAGCCCTGGAAAGGCGCGACGGGGCATTTTGGACTGGCTTTGTCGTGTGCTCAGTTTTAGGCCTCTACACCCACTACTACACCCTGTTTTTGTTGCTGTTCGAGAACCTGTTCTTTCTCTCGTTGATCATCGTGTGCCGACAATACCGTTGCTCCTTCAAAGCCTGGCTGCTGGCTCAACTGGCTGTCTTTTGCTTGTATCTCCCCTGGCTGCCAGCATTACTCGTCCAATCCACTGGAGACAACAGTAATTGGATAAAAGCCCTTCCCCCTGGTGTCTATCTGCTCGCCACGCTGATAGCCTATTTTGTTACTCCCGATCCGGAAAGGACACTGTTCTTATTGGTAGGAAGTTTCGGAGTCATCTTCCCTGTGATCTTTGGGGCCATTGGCGCTCGGATTGCCGAGAATAGACAAGGGCTCAGCTTCCCGTTAGGTAAAAACCGCCTGTACGTGTTGGCCTACCTGGTCATACCCTTCCTTGCAGCCTATGCTGCCTCCTTTCTCATCAAACCGATCCTGGTAAATAGATATCTCGTTATCTGTGTGCCAGCAGCGTGTATCCTCCTTGCTTATGGGCTGATGTTGCTCAGACCGAAATTTCTGGCTCTGCTATTGAGTTTTATCCTGGGATGGACAATGATAGTCTACCTGGATGGCATTTACCAAACCACTAATAGAGAAGACTGGAAAAGTGCTGCGAGATACCTCAGCACTAGAATCCAGCGCGATGATTTGATAGGCTTTAACGCTGGGTACGCCAGGCTTCCTTTCTACTATTACTATGGCAAGGAAGGTCAATTGAATGAAATCACCTTGTCCGAAGTAAGCGAAAACAGTTCTTCTATAGCCGGCAAGACGACGCACTTGGGTCAAAGAATCTGGATCATCATTTCTCTCGGTGCAGAGAACATAGATGAACCCCATACCCTTGAAACGTTCCGGCAAAGAGCACCTCATTCTAAACTGCTATTGGACGAGGAGTTTACGGGAGTCGAGGTTCTTTTATTTGCCCTGAACTGACTGGCTGAAGGCTATCAATGAATGAACCACTAAACCGCTCAGCATCATACTTCCTTCAAGAGACTATTCTGATCATCTTCCTGGGCTATTTCCTCCTTATCGGCGGTACCCTTAATGGCCTTGTTCAGTTTCAGTTGAACGTCATTTCTACTGCACTGATTGCTATCATCATGGCCGTCTGGCTGGGCTGCCGCATATACCGCAGGGAGCGCCTGCCTCGCACCGGCCTGGTTCTGCCTGTCACCGCCTTCTTGGGTGCCCAACTGATAGCGACCACTCTGTCCTCGGACCCCCGCCGTAGCCTGGGCAACACCTGGCTTGTGGTCTTGTACGGCCTGGCCTTTTATCTTCTGTTTGATCTGCTGCGCCATGGCTGGCCAGCCGAGTTGGTGGTCAAAAGCCTTCTGGTGATCAGCAGCATTGTCGTCGTCCTGGGCCTTGTCGAGATTGGTCAATGGTACGCTGATTGGTTGGCCATCGGGGGATGGGCTCATCCTTTTCCGCCTGTCACCTTGCGCGTACGGGCCTTCCTGGGTCACGGCAACTTTGCCGCTGGCTTCTTGAACTTGCTCATCCCGCTGGCCCTGACCCGCTTCGTCTGGACACGGGACCGTATTCCCAGGTTGCTGCTCGTCCTCTGGCTGGTGGCTGCCCTGCTCATCGTATTCTTCAGCTCATCGCGGGGAGGCTGGCTGGGCACGGCCACAGCATTGGGTACCGCTCTTTCTTTGTTGGTTCTGATCTCCTCTCCAAAGCGCAGCTTGGACGGACTGAGGCGATGGATTAGGGCCAGGTGGTGGCTGGCGGTTGCTTTGGGTTGTGGGTTGGCTCTGATGGCTGCAGGGATGATCTGGCTGGGATTCAGACAATTGCAGCACCCTACCCACGGCCCTATCCTCACCGCTCGCCGTGACTTTTGGCTCACGGCCTGGAGGGCCTTCCAAAGCTCTCCCCTGTGGGGCACAGGACCTTTCACCTACGGCACCCAGTACGTGAAATACAACTCCGTCCCCCCTGGGTCGCTCTTCGCTCACGCCCATAATTACCTGATCAACCTGGCCGCCGAGACGGGCCTTATTGGCCTGGCGAGCGTCGGCTGGTTGATCGTTGCTGTCCTCCGTGCTCTGGTGCAGAGCTGGCAGCGGGCTGGCAGGGAGCACCGCCTGTTGATAGCTGGCTGCGCAGGCAGCCTGGCGGGCTGCGCGGTCCACAACCTGGCAGATACCATCCTGACCATGCCCACCATCGTCCTGACCCTGGTGGCTGTGCTGGCTGTGGCCCTCGTGGATCAGTCATCTGGGCTTCCCTCTGGCAAGCCCGACCTGCGATTATCCATGGCTTGGCTCCTGTTGCCCGGCATTCTGCTGATCGGGGCCGCTTTCTACTCCAACCTGGCCTACAAGCCTTTTCACCAGGGGATATGGGCAGCAAATACAGGAGATTGGGCTTCGGCGGCCCCTCTCTTGGATCAGGCGGCGCAATCAGACCCCCATCTGGCCTTCTATCACCTTCAAAGCGGATATGCCCATGGGGTGTTGGCCGCAGAACCGTCGGGGCGGGCAGATCTGGGGCAAGCCATCACTCAACACGAAATGGGGATCGCTCTGGAACCCAACTACTCCCTGAATCACGCCAACCTGGCCAGCCTCTACTGGCAGGCGGAGCGTCAGGCAGAGGCCGTACAACAGATGGAGATGGCTGTCGCCCTGGCTCCACAATCTGGCCTTTATCACCTAAATCTGGGGTTCTACTACGAGGGGCTGGGACGGGAGGAGCAAGCCAAAGCTGAGTATCACCGGGCCTTAGCCCAGTCTTACCTGGCTCAGGCCAGTTGGTGGCGGCAGAGCTCCCTACGAGAGCAAGCTTGGATGGAATGGCAAGAGGACAATCCCACATCCCCCCCGCCTGTTTCACCCCAGGGATACGATGACTACATCAGGTTGGGCTGGTATCAACTGGAGCGGGGGCATTTTGAGACTGCCCTCCGGGCCTTTAATCAGGCTCAGGGAAAAGATCCAAACCGCGTGGAAGCCTACCGTGGACTTGGAAACGTTTATCTCGAGAAGGGCGATTCCGAGCCAGCCGAATACTACCTGCGGGCGGGCCTCTTCTTCGCCCAAGGGGGAAGCGCATGGACCAGACTGTGGGCCTGGTTCGATTGGGGGGAACTGGCTTACCGCCAAGGCCAACTTGATGAGGCCATCGCCCGCTATGAGCAAGCCCTGGACATGGTCAGAGGCACCACCGCCTATGGACCAGGTACCCTGGGCATCTCGGAGTATGGCTGGTACATCTTTTATCGAGAGAGCATCATGCCGGACCTTTTGCCGCAACTGGTGGGCATCCACGTTACCGACGATCTGGCTCAAAAGTACTTTGAGCTGGGCCGATGGTACGAGGAGAAAGGGGACACCAGGAAGGCCCTCGATACCTATGGCGAACTTTTGGCAGCGGTGCCGGATTTCGCCCCAGCCATCGAGAGGAAACAGATTTTGGTACCCAGAGAATGAAAAAATCCCGAATCGAGGCGCTCCGTCCTACAACGCTCTATCTGTTGCAAGAGGCAGCTCTTATCCTCTTGTTCAGCTATTTCATCCTGGCTGGCGGGACCATCAATGGGCTTTTGCGTTTTCGGCTGCGTGTCATCTCTCACTTGTTGCTCCTCGCCGTCTTGGCCCTTTGGCTGGGCTATCGCCTTCGCCGTGGACAGCGTCTAACCCCTAGTCCCCTGGGCTTGCCCGTCGTCCTTTTCTTGTCCGCCCAACTGGTGACAACTGCCCTCTCCACCGATCCGCGTCGCAGCCTCGGCTACCTGGGATTGATGATCATCTACGCCCTCTCTTTCTACCTTCTGAGCGACCTGTTGGTCAGCGGCTGGTCGGCTGAACTTTGGGTCAAATGCCTCTTGATCGTGGGGACCATCGTGATCGGGTTCGGTCTGGCAGAAGTCATAGGCTGGTACGTGAGTTGGTGGTCTCTGGGAGGGACAGCCCATCCTTTGCCGCCGACCCAACTGCGCATCTACTCCATCTTGGGTGACGCCAACATGACGGCCAGCTTTCTGAATTTGCTTATTCCGCTGGCTCTTGTTAGAATGGGGGCCACAAGGACACGGTTTTCCAGGCTGATTCTGGCCCTTTGGCTGCTGGGGGCCCTGATCGTCCAGTTCTTCACCTCCTCACGGGGAGGATGGTTGGGCACCGCTACGGCTTTGGCTGCCAGTGTCGCCCTGCTGGTCATAGCCAGTGGGGGGCGGGAAAAGATGAAAACCTGGTGGCGCGCCTTGAGAGCCAGACCGTGGTTGTTGCTCCTGACAGGCTCGGGGATCACAGTGTTGGCTGCTGGTGGCGTGGGGTTGGCTCTGAAGCAATTGCAGCATCCTTCTCACGGAGGCATCCTGGATGCCCGCCGTGAGTTCTGGCTCAGCGCCTGGTACGCTTTTCTGAGCTCTCCCCTATGGGGTACAGGACCTTTCACTTACGGCACCCAGTTCATGAAATACATCCCCATCCCTCCCGGACGGCCTTATCCCCATGCCCATAGCTACCTGATCACCGCAGCCGCCGAAACGGGTCTCATCGGCCTGGCCGCCAGCGGATGGATGGCTCTGGCTATTATGGTAGCTTTCAAGCGAACTTGGCAATCGGCTGGCCGGGAACATCGGCTATTGATGGCTGGCTGTGGTGCCAGCCTGCTGGGTTTTAGCGTGCACAGTCTGGTGGACAACCACGTCGGGGTGCCGGCCATTGCCCTGGCTCTCATCATTGCTCTGGCCCTGGCCCTCGATGACCCAAGAGAGCAGGTGACAGGGATCAGGGTGCGCACGTTGTTGGTGCCGGGCCTCCTTTTGGCTGCCGGGCTCTTTTGGTCAGACCTGGCCTACTGGCCTTTCGTCCAGGGCGTGCAGTTGGCCAATCAGGGGCAGTGGATCCAGGCGGCCCCCTTGATAGACAAGGCTGTCAGCCTGGACCCCTATCTGGCCTTCTACCCATTGCAAAGCGGCTACGTGCATGGAAGATTGGCCGCCAAAGATACGACCCATCTGGAACAGGCCATTGAGCAGTACGAGCGGGGCATCGCTTTGGAGCCCAACTACTCCCTCAACCACGCCAATCTGGCCAGTCTCTACTGGCAGGCGGAGCGCAAGGAGGAAGCCCTTCAACAGATGATAGCCGCCATCAACCTGGCCCCAGGGGAGAGCCTCTACCACTTGAATTTGGGCCACTACTACGAGCAACTAGGCTTTCATGAGGACGCCGCTCATGAATATCAACTGTTCCTTAGCAGCAAGCCCGATTTGGTTGAGGGCAGCTATTGGAGGCAGACCCCTATACGGCAGCAGGCTGTAGAGCAGTGGACGGAGGCCAACCCAACGCCGGCCATACCGTCTTCCCCTCTTTCTTACGGGGACTATACTCGATTGGGATGGCAGGAACTCGACCGGAAGCAGCCTGAGCAAGCCCTCGCTGCTTTCCAGGTGGCCCTGAGTCTCAGTGACGCGCAGATAGAAGCCTATCATGGGCTGGGGGCAACCTATATGGTCTTGGGAGAGCACGAGCAGGCGGAATACTATCTGCAAGCGGCTCTCAGCATCCTGACTTTCAACATCGGTGAAAAGATGGGTCCTCTCCTGACCTGGGGACAGTTGGCCCACCTCCAGGGCGATTTGGGGGAGGCTGTCACCAGCTATGAGCTGGCTCTGAGCATGGTGGAGGAATATACCATCTACGGCTGGGGCACTCTGGGCTGGTCACCCTATGGCCATTTTCTCTTCCAGCGGGAGAGCATCGCCCCCGACCTGCTGCCCCAATTGGTACGGGCGGACATCATGGACAGCCTGGCTGAGAGGTACCTCGAGTTAGGGGGGTGGTACGAAGAGCGTGGCGACCAGGATAAAGCCATAGAGACCTATCGTCGGGTGCTGACGGCCGTCCCTGATTTCGCGGCTGCCGCCCGGCGGCTGGAGGAGTTGAAGTAGACAGACAGAAGAAGGGAACGAACGAGGATCTTGAAAACTGCCGTTATCATACCTACTTATAACGAGAACAATAACATCGCCACCCTGGTGGAAGAGATACTGAACCTTCGGGCCGTAGCTCACGTCATTATCGTGGATGACAACTCACCCGATGGCACGGGCCAGACCGCCGACGAGCTGGCCAAACAGCATCATGAGGTGCACGTTATCCATCGCTCGAGCAAGTTAGGGTTGGGTACTGCCTATATTGCTGGCTTCAAGCTCGCCCTGACCTTGCCTGCCGATTGCATTATGACGATGGATGCCGATTTCTCTCATCACCCTCGCTACATCCCTTCTCTCATCGCCCAGGCTCGTGTCTACGACCTGAGCATCGGTTCACGCTACGTTGACGGGGGAGGGGTTGTCAACTGCAATCTCTGGCGGCGGTTTTTGAGCGAGATGGGTAACACCGTCGCTCGCCTGACCTTGGGACTGAAAGCCAGCGATTGCACGGCTGGGTTCCGCTGCTACCGCCATCATGTCCTGGAGGCGATAGACCTGGACTCTATCTTCTCGAGCGGCTACTCGTTTCTGGTGGAAGTGCTCTACAAATGCCAGCAGTTGGGATACCACGTTGGTGAGGTGCCCATTATCTTTGAGAACAGGCGGCAAGGTGTTTCCAAAATTTCTCGTAGTGAGATTTGGAAAGCCGCCTATACTGTCCTACGCCTCGGTTGGGAACGGATCGTGGACTCGTCCCGTCCCTGACCCTTCGGCTGTCCATAGCTATACTATCCCAAATTGTAGATCGGGAGAACGCTGCCGATGCCTTCAGTCTTCTCTGTCAATGACGCAGCGCCGTCAACTACTTCAACCAGCCTGCCCCAACGTCTCGGATGGCACAGAGGGGTTGCCCTTGTAGCCCCTTTCATTGCCGCTGCACTGCTGAAGGCGGTGTTGATCCCCATGGATGCTATACCCTTTGATTCCGACGAAGCCATCCCCATGCTGATGGCCAAGCATATCCTGGCAGGTGAGCGGCCCCTCTTCTGGTATGGTGAGGACTATGGCGGCAGTTTAGACTCCTTCCTCATCGCTGGGGCGTATAGCCTTTTGGGCGTTTCGGTGACCGCAGCGCGGGTGGTACAGAGCTTGGAGTACCTGGGCGCGATGCTGTTTACTTATCTGCTGACACGCCGTATCGTCCACAACCGTTTTGCCGCCCTGGCCACTGCCTGGTTGATGGCCCTGCCTACCACTCTGCTCAATCTGTTCACTACCACGGCTCTCCTCTACACCATTGTCATGCTGCTGGGCAGCGTGCTTCTCTTCGTTGGTCACAAACTCCTCCACGAGAGCGAGAACTCGCTGGTCCTGTGGCTGGTCTTTGGGGCTTTGATGGGATTGGCTTTCTGGACTTTTGGCATCTTGGTTATTTACATCCTGCCTGTTGGCCTGCTCATGTTGTCACGTCTGAGGCGACGGTTGTGGATTCGTTACCTGCTGGCCACACTGGCCTTCTTTCTTGCCAGCAGTCCGTGGTGGATCTACAATTACACCCACGGGAACGCCGCTTTGCGAGTTGCTTTCGAATCCGATCCAATGCTCACCGTGCCCATGTCCCTTCGTGTGCTGGGCTTCTTCTGCCTTGGTTTGCCGACTCTATTTGGCTTTCGCTATCCCTGGGACCTTCAGGTTGTGCTGCCGGTGCTCGCCTGGGCCGTTCTGGCCTTCTATCTGGCTGTGTTGGCCTTTGCCGTCCGCGCCTGGTACCGGCGCTTCGCCCTGAATGGCACAAAGGGCCCCGCTGGCGTATCAGCCAGTGGCTTGACCTTGCTGTGGCTGCTGGTCGTCGTGTGGCTGGGGCTCTTCTTCAGCACCCGTTTCAGCGTTGACTCCAGCGGGCGCTACTACCTGCCACTTTACACTCCCCTCCTCATTTTCGCCGGCGTGGCGCTGGAGACCCTACGCCAACATCACCGCCGTTTGGCCGTCGGCCTGCTGGCTCTGGTCCTGGGGTTCAATTTGCTGTCCACCTCTCTGGCCCTCTGGCAGGGCCAGCCTGGATTCACTGCTCAGATGAGTTCCGTCCGCCAGTTCGACAACCGGTACGATCAGGATCTCATCGCTTTTCTGAAAGAACACGGGCCTTGTGGCTACAGTCACCATTGGATCAGCTACAAAATCGCCTTTCTGTCGGATGAACAGGTCATCCTGGCAGCCCAACTGCCCTATCACTCCAATTTGCGCTACAATCCCAGAGACGACCGCTATCCACCCTACAGCCACCTGGTGGCTGCCAGTGATCGGGCAGTGTATGTCACTTTTCAGGAACCCTATCTAGATCACCTGTTGCGACCCAGCTTTGCCGCACTGGGAGTATCCTATAGAGAGCGGGATATCGGTCCCTACCGGGTGTTCTATGATTTGTCGGCCAAGGTAGAGCTCTGGCAGTTGCAACCCTATCTGGGCCAACCTGGAGCGCCTCAGGGAGGTCAGCCATGAAGATCTCCCAAATCTTTGCTCTGGACACCCGACGTCTGTTGATAGCTATCCTTTTCTTGGCCATTTTCACCATGGCCGTGCGCGTGCCGACCGATACCGACACCTGGTGGCACCTGCGCAGCGGTGAATACATCCTCAGGACTCAGACCATCCCCCGCCAAGACGTCTTCTCGCATACCATGGCCGGCAAGCCCTGGATAGATCACGGCTGGTTGGCCCAGATAGCTATCTATTGGCTCTATGCAGCCTTTGGCTACGCCGGCCTGGGCTTGGCCTTGGCTGCTGTAGTTACCCTGACCTTCGTTTTCGTCTTCTTACAGAGCCAAGAGAACCTCTATCTGAGAGCTTTCATTACGGTGCTGGCAGCCATCACCTCGGCTGTGGTCTGGATCGCGCGCCCGCAGATCGTCTCCTTCCTGTTGACGGCCGCTTTCTCCTACATCCTCTACCTGTACAAGCGAAAGGGGCGCAATTACTTGGCCCTTGTCCCTTTGTTGACCGTGCTCTGGGTGAATGTGCACGGGGCTTTTATCACCGGGTTCATTCTCCTGGGCTGCTACCTCATCGGTGAGGTTCTGAACAACCTGCTGGGCCATAAAGACGATAGGGTCCTCAGTTGCGGCGAGGTCGTTTCCTTGATCAAAGTGTCTCTCCTCTCCCTGGTGGTACTCTTGATCAACCCCAATACTTATCAGATGTATTTGTATCCCTTCAAGACGGTGGGTATCGGCGCTTTGCGGGACTATATCCAGGAGTGGGCCTCGCCCGACTTTCACCAGTTCCACCTTCACCCTTTCATCTGGATGGTCCTGTTGATCCTGGCGGCCGTTGGGCTCTCGCGCCGGCGCATTGACTTGACCGATCTGGTCCTGACCTCGTTCTTCTTCTACATGTCGCTGTGGGCTGGTCGAAACATGGCTCTCTTTGCCCTGGTGGCGGCCCCTGTCCTCATGAGATACGGGGCTGAGGCTATCAGGACGCTTTGGGAAGCACTCCGAGCCTGGGATCTCAAAGGTCTTTTGGATGAACTGGGACGGACACAACTTGCTCCTGGCCCCTGGTTGACTGCGCTCAATTGGCTCATTTTGATTCTGGCGGTGTTGCTGTGTGTTATCAAAGTCTACCAGCCCCTCAGGCCCGAGGTTAACTTGGCTGTCCAGAAGGAGCACCTTCCCGTGGAAGCGGTACAGTTCATCCGCACCAACAATCTGCCTGGCCCGATGTTCAACAGCTACAACTGGGGCGGCTATCTGATCTGGCATCTTTACCCCGACTATCCGGTCTTTATTGATGGGCGGACAGACCTCTATGACGATGAATTCATCCGAGAATACGTAGAGGTAACTCTGGCCAGGCCAGGCTGGCGTGAGGTTTTGGATCGGTACAGTCTCAATTTCATTCTGATAGAGAGTGACAGCATCCTGGCTGCTTTCCTGGCCGAGGGTGACGAGTGGCAGTCAGTCCATGCCGATGCAATAGCCACCGTATTTCTAAGGAACATTCCCCAGAACCGGGATCTCTTGTCCAGACTCAGGGGAAACAGGCCATGACAAAACCCAGCGCTCAGGTGTCCTTTGCCCAATCTATTCAATCCCGTTTGCAGCCCCACAGGGGGTTTCTGTTGATCCTGTCGCTGTTTGTCTCCTTCCGTATGATGGTGGCTATGGCTTATCCCCCGGAGGCTCTGACCAGCTATAGCGACTATCCTTATTTCTATGCCCTAGCTGATCTGGCATGTCAAGGCTACTATCCCTTGCTCCACTATTGGTATGAATACCCCCCTATATTTCCCTATCTCTCGCAAGCTGTTTACGCCGTCACCAACGGCTATCACGCTTATGCCACCCTCCTGGCGGCAGTCATGCTCATCTTTGAGACCGGTAATCTGGCCCTTCTTTATCTCATCGCCAATGAAATCCACGACAAAGAGACCAGCCTGAAAGTAGCCTGGATCTATTCCTGCCTCCTCGTGCCGGTTTTCTTTTTGTGGAACGGCCTCGACAGCCTGTCCCTCTTTTTCATGTTGCTCGCCCTCTTGTGGTTGCTGCGAAACCGCCATGCCCTCTCAGCGGTGGGCCTGGGCCTGGGTCTGATGACCAAGTATCTGCCTGGCATCCTGCTGGCCACCGTCTGGCGCTTTGTCAAGGCCAGGAAGGCCCTTGGCTACACTCTGATCGTAGCCGCTGTAGCTGCGGCTATACTCTTGCCCTTCGCTATCGCCAGTCCGTCCTACACTCTGGCTTCCTTGCGCAGCCAGGCCGGCAAATCATCGTGGCAGACCATCTGGGCCCTCGTTGATGGCAACTACACCACTGGCCTCTTTGGTCCCGTGGCCGACCACCTGGACCCAACCAAGGCTGGCCTCCAACTGCACCATCCCTCCAGGATACCCTGGTTTATCACCGTACCTCTGTTCGCCTTGGTCTATCTTTACCTCTTCAGCCGACCGATTGATACCACGGACAGAGGGGCCTTGCTGAGTTTCACCGGGATGACCCTCTGCCTGTTCTTTCTCTGGTCCAAGGGCTGGAGCCCCCAGTGGCAGGTGATGCTCATTCCGTTGATTCTGCTGGTTTTTCCCAATGGGCACGGCGTGCTCTATTGTCTCGTGCTGGGTTTCGTTAACTTGCTCGAATGGCCCGTCATCTTGTCCAGAGGGCTGAATCACTTGTTGATCCTTACTATCCCTCTCAGGACTGGGCTGTTGATTTTGATGCTCATCGAATTCTATCAGGCCATGCGGAAGACGGGGTATATCCCTTCCAAAACCATGAGCAGAGAATGAATGCGAAGGACTTGTGGGGCAAATTGTCTTTTATGCCAGCTGCTGGTTGGCTTATCCCCATCGTATTATTAGGGGCTGCGCTTCGCCTGTTCCGCCTGGGGGCTCAGAGCCTGTGGCTCGACGAATCCCTGAGCCTGGTTTTTGCCTCAGTGCCCCTCGAAACCAGCATCGAAGCCATCCTGGCTGACGGCGTCCATCCCCCTCTCTACTACCTGGTGCTGCGCCTTTTCCTGTACATAGGACAAAGTGAGGGGATAGCCAGGCTGCCCTCTGCTGTCTTTGGCATCCTGACCATCCCCCTGGTCTACGAAATCGGTCGGCTGTGCTTCGATCAAAAGGTAGGACTGCTCAGCGCCCTCCTGCTGAATCTCTCCCCTTTCCACGTCTGGTTCTCCCAGGACGCCAGGATGTACGCCATGGCCGCCTTCCTGACCCTGGCCTCAGTCTACTTTTTCCTCCGCTTCCTCCTGGGAAGCCACTGGCGATGGTGGGTGGGCTTTGTCCTATGCACCGCTCTGGGCTATTACACGCATTACTTCACTTTCTTCATCACCCTGGCCGAGTTCACCTATCTTCTCATCACCCTCCGTGCCCACTACCAACTGTTCAGGGAATGGACTCTGGCCCAGGCTGTGGCTTTCTTGCCTCTCATTCCCTGGCTGGTGGCCATCTTCAGCCGAGAGATGGGCAGTTTCGGCATCGGTTGGGTTCCCCGTCCGGAATGGCTGGATCCCTTCAAGACTCTCTGGAATCTCAGCCTGGGCTATACAGGCGTTCTCACTTTCACCGTGATCTTATCTCTGTTGCCCTTCCTTCTGGCCCTTCTGAGCAGCGTCTGGGTAAAAGACTCCGGCTCCAGGGTTCTACATCCCAGGCTGTTTCTCCATTTGTGGTTTTGGCTGCCCATGGTCGTTGCCTTCCTGCTGTCCCTGCGGCGGCCTATCTACATTGACCGCCTTTTCATCATGACCCTGCCTGCTTACATCATCCTCTTGGCCTGGGGCGCCATGGGACCCAAAACTCTGTGGGCCCGGTGGGCCTTGGGCGCGGGCTTGGTCATCGCCATGACCATTGGCCTGTCCAGGACCTATTTCGATGCCCGCCTCTACACCAAGGAGGATTGGCGGAGTGCGGCGAGGCACGTGCAAAGCCACTCTCAGCCCTGCGACATCATTGTTCTACGGAATTTCCAGGATCTGATCCCCTTCAGCTATTATTACCAGGGGGAAGTGCAGAGAGTGTCCATTACCCTTAACAGGGTCACGACACCGCTGGCAGAGCTCGTCGAAGGCCATTGTCGCCTGTGGATGGTCTATCGCCACGCCCATGAGTCGAGCCACTTTCTGGCCCGGTCACAGCCCTTTGACCTGGACTTGCAGGAGGGTGATCCCCAGGTAAAGGGATGGCTTGTGGACCATCAAGGCGACATCCTCGAGGAGAAGGGGTTCAGCGGCGTGCAAGTCATCCTGTATGATCTCCGGCCGTAGGAGGCCGATGGTGAAGAAACCGTTGCTTCAGAATATCCCTATATCCATTTCTGACAGCAGTTGGCTCCTCTTGATCCTCTTGTTGGCTACAGTGGTGCGGCTGTACCGCCTGGGCTACCAAAGTCTATGGTATGACGAGGCTTTTTCTTGGGCAGTAGCGGGCGCTCCTCTCAGGACAGCTCTGGCGGCCATTCTGACCGATGGAGGTAACCCGCCTCTCTATCAGTATTTCGTGCTACATCCTCTGCTTTACTTGGGGCAAAGCGAAGAAATAATCAGGCTGCCCTCTGTAGTGTTTGGCATTCTTTCTGTCCCCTTGATTTACAAAATTGGGCGTCTGTGTTTTGGCCGCAAAGTGGGGCTGGGCAGTGCCCTTTGGCTCAGTCTTTCACCCCTCCACGTATGGTATTCCCAAGAGGCCAGGATGTACGCCATGGTTGTGTTTCTATCTCTGGGTTCCATCTATTTCTTTTTGCGTGTTTTAAGAGAAAATGACTGGAAATTGTGGCTTGGCTTTGTCGTCTGTACTGCACTTGCCTATCCGACGAACTACTCTGCCTTCCTCGTCAGTCTAGTGCAATTGGCCTTTATTATCTGCACTTTCCGAACCCATTACCAGGTCCTGCGCCGCTGGACCATCAGCCAGGCCCTGGCTTTCCTGCCCACCGTTCCCTGGGTAGTGGCCTTGCTGAGCCGTGAAATGAAATCCTTTGGTTTCGGCTGGATCCCACGCCCGGGGCCGCTCGATCCACTGAAGACCTTGTGGAATTTCAGCCTGGGTTACACTGGCGCCCTGACCCCCTTTGTCGCCCTGTCTTTGCTCTTCTTCGCCTTCGCTTTTTTGCACGGGCTCTGGCCTCAGCACAGCAGGGCGGAGGGTGATGCTCCACAAGCCCCGACTTTTCCTTATGCCCAACTATTCCTTGCCATGTGGCTGATATTGCCCATTGCCTTCGTCTACCTGATTTCCCAGCTTTTGGTGCCCATCTACATTGACCGCTTCTTGCTCGTTGCCTTGCCGCCTTATCTGATTCTGGTTGCCTACGGCCTGCTACGTGTCAAAAATGCCACTGTCTGGCGTGGATTGATTCTGGCTCTGACCCTGACCATATCCCTCAGCCTGAGTCGCATCTATTTCGACCCCGTCTACGCCAAAGAGGACTGGCGAGGGCTGGCCGGATACATCCAGCAAAAATCTCAGAGCAACGACGTCATATTTTTGGAGACTTTGGAGGGTACCTTGCCTTTCAATTACTATTATCAGGGTCAACTGGAAAGGGTGCCTATGCTCGCCAACAGGACCATCGCGCCTTTGGACGAGATCACTCAAGAGCACGACCGTATCTGGCTGGTCTATCCCTATCCCCACGACACCACGCACTTTGTGGCCAAACCGGGACCTCTCAACCTCTATGGCGAAGAGACGGAGCCTACGATAAGGAGTTGGTTGGTGGCTCACCGGCGCGATATTGTGGAGGAGAGGGATTTCAGCGGCCTGCGGCTCATTCTCTACGAGCCCCCGCCCTGAAAAGGCCAATTGCGAAGAGGTTGAAAGTGAAGCGATCCACCTTGCAGCGAGAACCTGTCGAGTCCAGCCCAAGAGCCACCCCCCGCCTTCTTGTGACGGCATTGGTGGGCGTCCTCGTCGTGGCTGTGATTTTGCTGGAGGCCTACGTTACCTATGTCGTCTTTACCTCGAAATTCCCTGGGGCCAACGACTTTTATTCGCGCTGGGCAGGCGGGCGGGCTTTCCTGGTTGACGGCCTGAACCCTTACTCCGACGAAGTGACCCGCCGGATACAACTGGGCATGTATGGCCGTCTGGCCGAAGAAGGCGCTGATCAGGTGGCTTTTGCCTATCCCTTGTACACCATTTACCTGTTCTTCCCCCTGAGCCTGATTCCTGCCTATCCCCAGGCTCAGGCCCTCTGGCAGGCCATCTTGGAGTTTGCCCTGCTGCTGGCCGTCTTTTTCACCTTCAGACTCTACCGCTGGCAACCAAAGCCCTGGCTCCTGGTGGTCACCTGCTTCTGGAGCATCCTGTTTTACCCTGGGGCCCGCAGCATCATCCTGGGACAGTTTGCCATCGTGGTCTTTGCCTTTGTCGCCCTGGCCCTGTGGGCCATCAAAGGGGGCAGAGACATCCTGGCCGGGTTGTGTCTGGCCCTCTCTACCATCAAGCCCCAGATGGTCTTTCTGCTGATCCTTCTGCTCCTCTTATGGGCTGTTTATCACCGGCGCTGGCGACTGGTGGGCAGTTTTGCCATTTCTATGACCGTTTTGGTGCTCTCTTCCTGGCTGCTGGTACCCACCTGGATCGCCGACTTTTTCACCTGGATGAGCAGGTATCCCAGCTACACGGCCATCGGCTCACCTATCTGGACCCTTACCCATTACTTTTTCCCCCAATTGGGTACGCCGGTAGAGGTGGTGATTTCCCTCTTGGTGTTGGGCCACCTGCTCTACACCTGGCGAGGGGCAGTGGACGGGAGTTGGCCGGAATTCGATTGGGTCGTGGCCATGACCCTCATCGTCACCAACCTGATCGCCCTGCGCACGGCGACCACCAATTACGTGGTGTTACTCATGCCCATTTTCATTGTCTTCAAAACCCTCGACCAGCGTTTCCAGCGACGGGGGGCCATACTCATCGCCCTCATCGAACTGCTGCTGCTGGTGGGCTTCTGGGTCCTGTTCGCCGCGACTGTCGCCGGCAACTATGAACATCCGATCATGTATCTGCTTCTGCCCATCGGCCTGTGGCTGATTTTCGTCGCCACCCAACCTCACCTCACCAGACTGACTGTTGAGTAGATGCCTATGAACAAGAATTACAATGCCAGGTGGTTGATCGCTGTGTCCGTTGCCGTCGTCTGGGTCTTTGCCATCTATGCCACCTACTATTGGGTCCACAAGCCCTTCTCTGGAGCCAATTTGGCGGTCCTGCTGGACATCGTTGTCTGGCTTGGATTGCTGCTGGTGGCTACGGCCCTGGGACGGTTGAGCAGACGCTGGTTTGATGGCAGCACCCTTTTAGAGGAGATCGTCTTCAGCGCTGCCCTGGGGTTAGGGGCACTGTCTCTGCTCACTTTCGGCCTGGGGCTGGTCGGACTCTTCCACCGCTGGCTCTTTTGGCTCCTGTTTCTTGTTCTGGCCGTTGTCCTTTACCCTCAGATGAGAGCCCTTGCCAACCAGTTGCGAGGAGGATCCATCTTGCCCACCGGCACCCGCCTCCAGCGGACCCTGGCTCTCTATTTGGGTTTCATCCTGGCTGTGGCCTTCTTCCAGTGCCTGACCCCACCCGTTGCCTGGGACAGCCAGGTCTATCATTTGACGGGTCCCAAGCTCTACCTGCAAGCTCACCGCCTGCCGGTGGACATTGACATCCCCTATCTGGGTTTCCCGCCACTGCTGGAAATGCTGTTCACGGCCGGGATGCTCCTCAAGGGCGACATCGTGGCCAGGCTGATCCACTACACCTATGGCTTCTTGACCCTGCTGGCTCTGTTCGCCTTGGCCGAAAGATATTTCAACCGCCAAGTAGCCTGGCTTTCCATGGCTGTTTTCTATTCAGTCCCCTCCCTGGTTCTCGTCTCGACCTGGGCCTACGTTGATCTGGGGCTGATCTTTTACGAGTTCACCGCCTTCTACGCTTTCATGAGATGGCTGGAGGCCAGGGGCATAGGGCCTGGATTGCCAAATCCAGGCCGAGCGAGAGCCGATGAGCGGGACAAAAGGTGGCTGGCCCTGACGGCGGTCCTCTGCGGGCTGGCCATGGGTGTCAAATACACCAGCGTCATCCTGCCCATAACCCTGGCCCTCGTTATCGCTTTAAGGGTCCGGCAAGAGGGTCTGAAGGAAACAGGCAAAGCCCTGCTCCTCTTCGGCCTGCTGGCTGTCGTGGTGGCCTCGCCCTGGTATCTCAAAAACTTTTTCTCCACCGGCAATCCTTTCTATCCCTTCTTGTTCGGTGGGACCTGGTGGGATGAATTTCGAGCCTGGTGGTATAGTCGGGCCGGGACTGGCCTGGCTTCCACCGCCCCCTGGCGGCTGCTCGTCGCCCCGTTAGAGATAACCGTGTTGGGCACACAAGGGAAAGAGAGCTATGACGCCACTATCGGGCCTGTGCTGTTGACTGCTATTCCTCTCTTGGCCCTGGTCTGGAGGAGAATCGCACCGAAAGAACGCCGCGTTATTGGCTACGCCCTCCTGATTTGTCTGGTCCAGTATCTCTTCTGGCTCTATGGCGTGGCCCAATCAGCCCTTCTGGTTCAGACGAGATTACTCTTTCCCATTTTCGCCCTGCTGGCCCTCCTGGCCGGCTACACTGTGGACAGGTTGGCCCTTCTGACGAGACGAGCCTTCTCCTTGCAATGGTTCGTCACCACGGTGCTCCTTCTCGCCCTGGGTCTGAACGCCGTCTCCAGCGCCCTTCACTTCATCAGCGACTCGCCCTTGCCCTATGTGGCTGGCTTCGAGTCGAGGGAGAGCTATCTGACCCGCCACCTGGGCCTGTATTACACCACCATGGTCCACATCAACGAGAACCTGCCTCCTTCGGCCAGGGTTCTGTTCCTGTGGGAGCCGCGCAGCTACTACTGCCAGCGTGACTGCTGGCCCGACGCCCTCCTTGACAAATTCAAGCATCTGACCTATCAATATCGTGACGCAGAAGGAATTGCCGAATACCTGCACCGGGAGGGAGTCACGCACCTGCTGCTGTACCAAACGGGTCTGGAGTACATCCTGGAAGCCCGCTTCGATCCCATCACTCCAGACGATGTAGCCACTCTAACCGCCCTTCAAAAAGACCATCTGCGCCTGGTCCACGACGAAGGCGGCGCTTATCTGCTGTACGAATTGAAATGATTTGGTAACTGCTCACCCTCTCGCCGAATCCGTCATTGCGAGGAGCGCAGCGACGAAGCAATCTCATTTGGCATAGTCGGGAGATTGCTTCGCTTTGCTCGCAATGACAGGGTGAGCAGTTACGGCACAGGAACGCATAAGGGATTGACATGGCGACTGTGGAAAAGCTAAAGTTGAATAGAGAGAGGGTCTCACTGGCAGCTATCCTCCTGCTGGCGCTGGTTTTGCGTCTCATCAACCTGGGCAATCGCAACCTGTGGTACGACGAAGCCTTTGCCGTCCTCTACGCCGAAAAGCCCCTGGCGACAATGCTGTACGGCACGGTGACCCGGGTGGAAGGCGCTGCTGCCGATGTGCATCCACTCTTCTTCTACTCGATACTGCACGCCTGGATGCGCGCCGTCGGTCAATCGCCAGTCGCTGTACGCGCCCTGTCGGCCTTGGTGGGCGTCGCCACCGTGGCCATGACCTATCTCCTCGCCCGGCGCCTCTTCGACCAGCGAGCCGGGCTGGCGACGGTGGCCATCGTGACCGTCGCCCCCTTCCACGTCTATTATTCGCAAGAAGCGCGCATGTACGCCTTGCTTGGCTTGGCGTCCATGGCGATGACTTATTTCTTCGTGCGTGCCTGGGCCGGTGGTAGTTGGGTTCACTGGGTCGTCTTTGGCATCTTGGGTGCGATGACGCTATACGCGCACAACCTGGGCTTTACCTTTGTGGCCGGGCTGGACTTGTGGGTGTTGTGGGCCTGGCTTCGACCGGGTGCCCCGCGCTGGCGCAACTTTCGTCCACTCCTGCTCTCGCACCTGCTTATCATCGGTCTGTTTGCTCCCTGGCTGGCGGTGATGCCCAGTCAATTCAGCAAAATCCAACAGGCATATTGGGTGGAACAACCCGGCATCGTCAAGCTCATCCAGACCATCCTCATCTTTCACTTCGCTTACGACAATCAAGCTCTCCCCCGCTGGTTGTTGCCCCTGGCTCTCTTCTTCAGTTTGCTGGTTCTGGCCGTGGTTGCCTTGGAACTTTTCCGGCGGCGCACGGCCTCTGGCCCCCAGCCTTCATTCCCTACTCCATATTCCCTGCTTCTGTCTCTGACCCTCACCCCCATTCTCCTCACCTTCCTGGCCTCCCAGATTCGGCCTGTCTACATTGTCCGCGCGCTGTTGCCGTCAGCGTTGACGTATTACATCCTGGTCGCCGGTGTGCTCGTCGTGGGATCTGCGCCGAGACCGGTTAAATGGGGATTGCTGTTGCCTTCAGCAGCGATTGTCGTTGCCTCGCTGGTGCATCACTACAGCTACGCCCAGTTCCCCCGCCCTCCCTTTGACAGGGCTGAGGCTTACCTGCGGGAAAACCACCAGCCAGGTGATGCCATCTTGCACGACAACAAGCTCACTTTCCTCCCCTGCCACTACTACGACCGGGAATTGCCCCAGGCTTTCATGGCCGACCCGGCGGGCTCAGGCAGCGACACCCTGGCCCTGCCCACCCAGGAAGCTTTGGGCCTCCTGGCCAGCCAGACCATGGAAGAGGCCACTGCGGACAGCCAGCGTGTTTGGTTCATCATCTTCCAACGCGCCTTCGCCGAATACGAGGGGTTGGGCTGTCCCCAGCCACCTCACAAAGCCTGGTTGGAGGAGCGCTATCACCTGGTTGAGACAGCGACCTTCAACGACTTGAACATCTACCTGTATGAAGCACCTTGAAAGACAAGGGCCTTTGCTTGCGAAAACTAAAAGGCCCTGGGGAAGGCCAAAAGCTATTGACAGTTGGCTGGTTGTATAGTATAATGGCATGAGCATGGTCATTGTAGAAACCTCAATCTTCACCCGCCAAGTGCAGACGTTGCTGACTGACGAGGAGTACCGTCGGTTACAGGCTGCGCTTGTAGCACGCCCTGATATGGGGGCGATCATCGCAGGTAGTGGTGGGCTTCGTAAAGCGCGGTGGGCAGCACGCGGGCGAGGTAAGCGCGGCGGAGTGCGAGTGATCTACTATTGGGCTGCAGCGCGAGACCGGCTGCTTATGCTGCTGATGTACGCAAAAAGCGAGCAGGACGATTTGACACCTGACCAATTGAAAATACTGAAGAAGATAGTCGAGGAAGAGTGCCGATGAAGGATGAATTGTTTGCAGAACTGGTGGCAAGTGTACGAGAGGGAGGGGCAATTTTGCGCGGAGAGGTTGCACCATCCCGTACATTTGTTATGGACAAATTGGACATCAAAAGCATCCGTGAAGGTTACGGCCTTTCACAAAGCCAGTTTGCCGCTCTGCTCGGTATCAGTGTAAAAACCTTACAGAGTTGGGAACAGGGGCGGCTCACTCCCGAAGGCCCTGCGCTGATATTGCTTCGAGTTGTAGCAAAGCATCCCGAAGCAGTATGGGATGTAGTTCGTCCGATGATTCAGCCGGAGCCGAGCAAAGCATGATCGGTAATGGGTACTCTCATTAACTACTAGAAGTGGTGTGCACATATTGACGACGTGCCCGTCCACAACACCTACCCGACCAGCCGCTGGAAGGCGGGCGAAACCATCGCCGATGTCTATGACCTTGCTGTCCCGCCCGACACGCCATCCGGGCGGTACTGCCTCCTGGTTATCCTGTATGAGCCGGATACGCTAGCCGAAGTGGGACGGGCGGAATTGGGAGCAGTCCAGTTGTAAAGTCCAGGTGCGACGCACTTCGGCAAGTGCAAAAATTAAAGCCCTTGGTAAGGTCCAAAAGCTATTGACAGTTCGCTAGTTGTGTAGTACAATGGGCGTAAGCATTGTCAATATTCGCCATCGTTGCTCTCATCGCAGACAGTAGCTAATGGGGGAGGTGAGAGAGCATGAAACATTGAGAGCCGATCTTCTCCATAGGTCAGGAGAGGTTGGCTTTTGTTGTTTCTGAGAGGTGGCTACTGCCGTAGAGTAACTTGGCCATCAACTCGTCGAGGCAATGAGATTCCGTAAAAGACCATGTATGGGGTTGTTACGAAAAGTTTCCGTAAATGCAACCCTAAGGGGTGAGTTAGATGGATTCCATTTAAGATGCCGGTGTGGGTAGAAAAGATGGATTCCGTATAATCAATAGTTGGGCGGCTCATCGCCTGCGTAAGGAGAGGAGCTTCCAAAAGCGGATGGAGGCGCAAAATGACCCGGTTTCAACGCCTCACTTGTGGCGTGTACAAGAGTCATTGTTTGATAGAGAGTATGGACGCAAAAACGGTGAGATGATGAGTTTGACTGATGAGGAAGGAGTTATGACGCTGACCGAGATTCTTCCCGCCGTCCGGCAATTGCCGATGCTGGACAAGATTCGGCTTCTTCGCATCTTGGCTGAAGAACTAGACACGACGGAAGACATCTTCCCCTTTGAGCCGTACAAGATTTATTACTTGCCGACTCCTTATGATATGTTTGGCGCAGGCAGGGCATTGATGGATGCAATGGCAAAGGCAGACAGCAGCAACTGAGCAAGATGCGATTCAAGTATTCCACAACTGACCCCTCTCAAGACGAATTTGACGCTTTGCCGCGTCTACCACTCGTGCTTCGCTTGAACAGCCAGAGTGTTGAGGTTGTCGGATTGGTAGACAGTGCCGCAGCCTTCGGCCAGGTCCTT
>Ga0180437_10001163_pt1 | contig 45683 bp, 44 predicted proteins | sample SS_ome_4_FD_132410 | JGI IMG/M metagenome (GOLD analysis project Ga0180437, IMG submission 132410) | Hypersaline lake sediment archaeal communities from the Salton Sea, California, USA - SS_3_D_1 metaG | ecosystem: Environmental > Aquatic > Non-marine Saline and Alkaline > Hypersaline >... | reverse complement strand
GTTTTTCTTCCCACAATTTGGATAGGAGTAACACTCCTGCCTGGTATGTGGATGTTCCGCAGGTTCGATTAGCTTTTTCACTTGCAAACCACTGGGTGGGGAGAAAGGAGTGTTACTCCTTAAAGGCATGCTATTTAGTTAGTATTTTCCAGCCATTTTTCACCGGTTGGAAAGCCGCCTCTATTGGGGTGGATGTGCCAGGCACCTCGTGACGCTGCCCCCTCCTCCAGCCGCGCAGGCAGGCCTCCACTGAGGCCTTAAAAACGGCCCCCAGCTCGCCGCCGCGCTGGAGCTTCCACAACAAAACAGGCGTTATGGCAGCTGCCCGGTACCGGCATAAAAAAAGAGCCGGCTTTCCCCCACGCCGGCCCTTTTATTCGCTTATTAGTATCGGGTTATCACTCCCCCGTAAACGGTTCTGCTTTCCCGGAGTTCAGGTCGCGCATCCAGGAGGAATTCATGACCTGGTAATTGCCGTAATTAAACCCGTCCAGGGTGTTGTTCGAGCCTATAGTGGATGCAAGCGCCCTGAGCGCCTCGCCGTCCACCTCGGGGTATTCGTCTCCGCCCTCCAGCCAGCCGCCATCGTCCTCCTGGTTCTCGGCGATCCAGCGCGCCAGGTCGTTGGCGTACCTGTGGGCCGCCCCGCCCACGGCCCGGAAGGCCAGCACCGCGTAGGCAGTGTCCTGGATATAACCGCCAACGCCGGTGTCATCATCGACCAGCTGGATCAACATGGTCAGCAGGGTTGTGACATCTGAATTGTAGGTCTCCCCGTACCCGCAGTAGACCAGCGCCCGCAGGGAACCGGCCACGTTCAGGGCGTGCCACCAGGTGTCTGTCCCGTAGTAGAAAGTTTCATCCAGGTCCGCCAGGATCGCGGCGGCGCCGTCCGCCCAGGTTGTGTCACCCGACAGGTAGGCTGCTTCCATGAAGAATGCGATATCCCAGGTACTCCTGCGGTTGATTGACCGGAACCGGGCATCCAGAACCGCGACGGTCGGGTAGGATATTTTGAGGTTGTTCCACTCCGACACAGCCCTTGTTGCATACTGCGGGTCTCCGGTTGCCAGGCTGAGCATGTGCAGGAAAACCACGTCCGCCGCGGTTAGGCGTGGATAGTGTGGTGGGAGTGAGGTTGCGCCTGCTCCCAGGTGCGTCATAATAAAGCTGGCCGCGTCCTTGGCGGCGTCCAGGTAAGCCTCGTCCTTGGTGTCGTTGTAGGCTTCCAGCAGCCCGAGGGCGGTCGCGCCGGTCAGGTTGGTGGCGTTGTAGGTGCTGCCCACGTACCAGTACCAGGTGCCATCCCAGCCGGTATCCGTCCTCTGCAGCTCGACCACCCGGTCAGCAGAAGCGAGAATCGCCGGGCGGCGGGCTTTAGAGCCAGCCAGGGCGCCCGAAGCGGTAATCGCCAGCAGAATAATAACAATAATCGTTACATTAATTGTTCGTTTCATAAGTATTTTCCCTCTCCTATTCAATTGTATTGGTTTTGTTATGGAAAATTCGATTCTTCTGGGAAACGGGCTGTACTCACCTCCTCACATCTCTTATGGTCAGCTGGCGGTAAGTACGTTGAGAAATTTCTTTGTGAAATATTTTGGGGGGCGGCGGTGTTAATTACCAATAAAGATTTTAATGTAGATTTAAGAAATGTCAAGTATTTAATGCCTTGTCCAGTAATTGTCACAAGTTACTGGCTAAAAGACGGCTGTTGCCGGGGTTGTTTCACCGTTTTTATCGGCCGGATCAGCGCCCGGCGCGGTTAAAGTGCCTGACACATCCAATATGTAAAAGTTTACCGGCTTGTTATCCGCAATTGGATGGTTATCTCCACCAGCTAAGAAGTGCCTGGCACTTCCAGTCAATCTCCCCCCTCCAGCCGCACAGGTATGCCTCCACTGAGTCCTCAGAAGCCGCCTCCAGCTCGCCGCCGCGCAGTGAAAGGCACCCAGCCCGTCGCGCAGCATCCCGCGATCACAGCTCCAGCCGGCCGGGCATGCCCGGATATTCGAAGAAATGCTCTTGCAGCACCCGGACCGTCCTGCGCAGGTCAGCCAGGTATCCGCTCGAAGCCTCCACTGAATCTCCCAGCGGGTCGATGCTCCCATCCAGATAATGCTCCTTGAAGGCAGCCCGGATCTGGGCGGTGGAGAGCTGCATCCGCTCGTAAAGGATGTGCAGGGCGAACATCCACTCCCATTCATCCGTCCGGCCCTGCTCTTCCAGGTGCTCGGCGCTGATGCCTGCGATGTGGGCGTAGTGGTATGCGCCCAGGTCCAGGTAGGAGACCATGTCCAGCGGCAGCCTGCCCGCCCGGGATAAGACCGACCGGAAGCGGCCCTCCTCCAGGTCCTCCAGCAGGGCATCCAGGCCCTCCCCGGCGCCGTAAGCCATCCGCCCGTTCCAGGCCGGGCCCAGGAAGGACCGCCAGGTTTCATCGCTGTCATAGACTCCGGCTGCCCCGTTGATCTTGGCGGTTATGCGCTCGCGCACGGACCCCTCGATCTCAGCCAGGCGGTTCTGGTCATAGCCCCCGCCCGGGTTTTTGTCCGGGTTATGGTAGGTGTGGGTGATGCGCTTGAGCTGCGGAACCTGGCAGTGGGCGATCCGGTCGATAAACTCGTCCCGGGTGTATTCGATTTCCCGGCCTGTTCCGAACCAGCCCCCGATCGGGTCGTGCATGATCACCAGGGTCGGGTCGGAGCTTTTATCCATCCCGACCACCGCCCCGTAGTGCATGTCCGGGCGGCTTTCCATCCCTTCCCACCAGAACGGGTCCATCCCGGCCGGGCCTATTATCTGCCCGCCTTCAGTCTCGGTCACGTTCATCCAGCCCTGGCAGACCTGGACCGCCGCCCCGCCTTCCAGCCCGTCCCAGACCCTTTCAAGGTACTCGTCCCAGTCCGGCTTGGCTTCCCGCGGGCCGGCGCCGGGGGGCGTGTAGCCCGGCGGCAGTTCCAGGATGTATTTGTAGCCGAACAGGTCTCCCAGGAAGGCGCTGTTTGCCAGGTCCCAGCCGCCCGGCTCGAGGGTGAGCCCCCCGGGGACGTAGTTGATGCTGGCTGCCTTGGTCGAATAATACAGGGATGTCTCGTAGCTGATCCGCGGATCTAAAGAGCCAAGAACCATGGCTCGGGTGGTCAGCACTCAATCCAGGCGCTGGCGCTGGTGGTAGTAGGGCACGTATTCGAGGATAATTGCATCCTGCAAGGCGGGCCTGGCTGTGCCCACCCGCCTTCCTGTTTTTATTTCCCTTCCTTTTAAATAGTCTTCCGCTGGAATCTGTCCCGTTGTGGTCATTTTATGCCTCCTTGTTAATTAAAAAACCGGACATATATTGTGAACAGGTCCGGCAGAGTGGTGGGGGCTGGGTTGTTTTTGCCGCTGCGGTGGTATTCGGGCAGTGCTGCTCCTGGCTATATTAAACCAGATTATCGTCCGATTGGGCTTTACAACTTCGTAAAGGCAGGCTGCTATCTGCCCTGGGGTTAATGTGCCCGCCACTTCACCCGGGTTAAACTTCACCCGCCTGTTACCTGCGTTTGGATGGAAACTTCCACTGGCGAAGAAGTGCCGGGCACCTGCGCAAATCTTGCGCTGCCAGCTTGCCCGGGGTACGAAGCTGGAAGGGCGGTCCTGACTGCTTTTTGACTGCGCCGAAAAGATTTATTTTCCGTCCTTCCCATTGCCGGAAGGTTTACCATTGCCCATCTCCCAGATTGGCAGGGGACGGTCGTACCCTGCCAGTTTCAGACCCGTGAGAGCGGCTGTGTTCAGGTCCATCGCTCGCAAATCCTCGGGCGAAAGATCGGCGATCCGGTTGTGGCCCGAAAGCATTGTCAGGATTTTAATCTCTTCAGCTGTCGCGTGAAGGAAATTTGCCAGCCTCTGGCCTCCTTCAAGCGGGTCAAGCCGGGCGCGCAGTTCGGGTTTCTGGCTTGTTATCCCATATGGGCAGTTCCCCTTGTGGCAGGCATAACAAACCCGGCATCCCAGGGCTACCTCGGCTGCGCTCCCAAAGCCAACCGCATCGGCGCCCATTGCTAGTGCCTTAAACGAATCCAACCCGCTGCGGATGCCGCCCAGGGCGATCAGCTTAACTTTGCGGTGCACCCCGTAGTCCTTCAGCGCCTGGACCGCAGGGGGGATGCAGGCAATCGTTGGAATGCCAACCCCCTGGGTGACGATATCGGGCGAGCAGCCGGTGCCGCCTACCAGGCCGTCAATACTGATTGCATCGGCGCCTGCTTCAATGCAGGCAGCCACATCGGCATATGGGCGGGACGGGCCTAATTTAAAGAAGATCGGATACTGGTAACCGGTGACATCCCGCAGGAATGCAACCATATGCTTCATGTCCTCCAATGTCTGGACATCATAGTAGCGGCATGGGCTGAGCGCATCGGAACCGACTGGAATCCCGCGCACCCTGGCGACGTCCTCCGTCACCTTGGCGCCCAACAGGTGCCCTCCCATCCCCGGTTTTGCGCCCTGTCCGATCTTCACTTCCACAGCGTCGCCGCTGTTGACGTAGTCCACTGAGACACCCCAGCGTCCGGTTGACCACTGGACGACCAGGTAACCGCCCGGTTCCCATTCTTTATGGCTGAAGCCCTCATTTGTGTAGCCGCGCGAAAACCAGATTTCTTCGGGCAGCACCCCTCCCTCTCCGGTGTTGGCGGCTGTCCCGGTCATTGCTGCCCCGATAGCCAGTGCCATTTTGGCCTCTTTGCTCAGCGCTCCAAAGGACATCGCAGGCCACACAAAAGGCAGCTTTAACCGGATCGGTTTATCACATGTGTCCTCGCCAATCAGGACTTCCATGTCGCATTCTTCGCGGTATTTATCACGCGGCGGCTCGCTGGCAATCTGGCTAGGCACCACCGTGATCATATCGAAATTCGGAGTGGGTCCCTGTGTGCCAAACCCCCTTAATAAATATTCCCCTGTTTGGGCTTTATGGTGGATTTCCTCGATCACCCCGAAAGTCCAGGGATAACGGCTTATGTATTCAGATTCTGCGGGGTTGATTCTGATGGCATTCACCGGGCAGAATTCGGCACAAATACGGCAGCCGACGCAGGCATTGTAGTTTTTAATGGTCATTTCCCCTGTAACAGGATCTAATGCATAAACGCCGTAAGGGCAGACTTCCGCACAGGTTGCACACTTTCCAGGCATGCTTGCATTCAAGCAGATTCCCCTGTCAACGCTTACACAATATGCGCCGATTGCACTCATAAATTCCTCCGGTTTCTAAGATTAATTATCCAAAATCCGTTTTATTTATAGAAAGGTTTTTCTGAAGCGGCTGTAATTTTCTTAAAATTAGCCGGAACTGTTTCAATTCTGTATGATCGAAAATAGTTTTCAAGCTTACTGGCATCTTCTTGTGATAGGGGCTCAACTTTGGTGTTGTGCCCCAGGTTCTCCCAGTCCCCTCCGATGTAAACATCTCCGTGGATTAGGAAATTCGCAAAGTTCTTACCTGCATTGCCGGCAACAATTAATTCGCCATCAAGCATATAAGTGCCCGCTTCATCTCCAATATCACCTGCAACGATGATGGTCGCCCCCTTGTTCATGGTCCCCGTGAAGTCTCCGGCATCGCCGTAAACAACAAGCCTGCCTCCATAACAGTACTGCCCGGCGCCATAACCAGCATTCCCTCTGACAATCAATGTCCCGCCTGTCATGTTGTCTGCTGCATAATTGCCAGTATCTTCCGCTACTTCAATAGCAGCGCCATCGTTCAGCACACCCAGATAATCGCCGGCGCTTCCGTCGATGAGCACGTCCCCGTATTTCAAGCCGGCTGCCAAACCGTGAAGTTGGCTTACCCCGGAAATGACCACTCTTCTGCCGTTTATGCATGCTTTGATTGCCTGGTTAATTTCTTTAAGGTCTTTGCCTTTTGCATTTATTTTTTCCATCCAAAATCTCCTTGGGCTAACATCCGCTGCACTTATTGCGAACCGGAGTCTGGGGTTCTGAGTTCACAGGCGTCCGGTACAGACGGGCAAATTGTTGGATTGCCTCTCCGCGCTTGAGCGGGTCAGCCAGGGCATCCAGCATCAAAAGCCGGTTAACCTTAAACGCCTGGGCTCTTTCACGCCGGCTCTTTTCGCCCTGGGCCTGTTTCAGCGCTTGGCGGTCAACCTCTTCGAATGTTTCAATTAATCCAATTCTTTGCGCATTTCGCCTAAAAATATCTCCCATAGCGGTATAGACAAGCAGCGTGGAGCTGTCATGAGGGGTTCCGAGGTTCCCTACTGCGATATCCGCAGATGAACCCAGAAAATCGTCACAGCTGCCGCAGCCGGGAAGAGTATACGTTTCCGCCTGCTGGCGTGGAAGGACTCTTTCCCCTCCATCCCACAGTCTTACAACGAACCCGTCTTGATCAGAAGAGATCTCAATTCCCCTGATCTCATTTCTCGGTATTCCCAATTTTCCAACAACCTCCTGCTCGATCAGTTCTGGTTTGTAAATGCCTGTGCAAAAAACCGAGACCACCAGCCGAATTGCATCCCGGTATGGTTTGAGGCGGGACTCTGTTGAATTTCTTAACCGCTGGATCGCCTGGGCTGTACACGGTGTACCCACCACAGCCAGGTCTCTTTTTTTCCAAACAAAAACAGCATCGTTTAATTTATCCAGCGTGGGCGCCCAGATATACTGGAGCCCAATATTGTTGGCGATCTCTTCAACCGTTGAAGCCACATTCGCTGCCGGCCGCAGCATCCAGGGATCAAAATCACTGGTCAAAACACCGTCAATCAGCCCGGCATAACGTCCAGCTGCAAGGATTGCAGTAATCACCGCATTTGGTGTGCCCGATTTTGTTGGGCCGTTCGCTTTCGCCCCAAGGATAAATTCAGGGTCTGATGGAACGACATTGTCCAGCCTTGGGCAGACCTCCTCACAAAATTGGTTGCAAAATGAACAGGTGTCCAGAACCTGCCTGGTGTAGCCGATCGTCTTAACCGGTTTCTCAAGACTGGGATGGTTTTTTCCGTTCCACTTGAGAACCTGTTTTGAACAGACAGCCACGCACAACCCGCAACCCGAGCAATTATCTAATGCCCATACTTCCGCTTCTAACCTTTTTGACATCCAGACCTCCCGAAGGATCACGATATGGTTTTAAGAATGGGGCAGGTTTTTCAAGATGATCCGCGAAATCATTAATCAAACGCGAAAACTCTGCTCCATCATCTCCAGCTATAAACTCCAGGTGCAGGCGGGCAGGGTCAATTCCGTAATATTCAAGCTGCGTTTTCAAATTTGCGACTCTTTCCTTTATATCCAAACCGCCTGATCCGTAATGGCATTCACAGGGATGGCAGGCGCCGATAAATACACCATCAACGCCGTTGATCAATGCCAGGAGTATATGGTCCGGATCGATGCGGGCAAAACAGTTCACCGGCAGGATTCGCACATCTACCGGGCAGGCCAGGCGTCTTGCCCCGGAAATTTCTGCCGCCAGGAGCGCGCTCCACTCGCATGTGATCGCTAAGATGCGGGGCCGTTGAACCATTTCTTCATTCACCACAGTTGGCTGCGCGGCACGCTCAAAAGCAGCATCGATCTGCGCCATGATGGCCTGGTCATTCCAATCCGGAATTGTTATCGCCTTCACCGGACAGACAACCGCGCAACTGCCGCACCCGGTACAGCGCAGGTCATAAACCTCCGCCTGCGATAAGACCCCCTCTTGCTGTTCAATGTGGATCGCGCCCATTGGACACTCCTGGGCGCAGATACCGCATCCAGTACAGAGCGAGCTGTTTATTTCGGCTGGTCTTGCTTTCGGCGAGAGACTTTCTTGATACAGGAAATTTAACACTCGCGTGACAGTTAAGTATGCCTGGAAGAGAGCATCATGTGAATCAACCGGTTTATGCGCACTTCCAAGGACGTAAATTCCTTCCTCAAAATAATTGCCTGGACGCAAGGGGATGCGCTGATCAATCAAAAATCCAAATTTATCCTGCGGAATCTGGAATAATCTGGCTATTTTATTTAAACCCACTCCGGGCAAAATTGTTGGAAACGCTACCAGCTGCTCGCAGGCAATCCTGACAGGATCGCGGCGGTTTGGGTAAAAGAGCTCAACGCTCCCGTTTTCAAAGACCGGCGGGTGCTCCGGCTCGTAAGGAAAGAACCCGATTCCCTCATCCTCAGCCCACAGGTAATTTTGTTCGCCTTTCCCGCCTGCCCTGCCAAGGTTTAAGTCCTGGAAAAGGATGTTTACGTTGGTATCTGGCCTGAGCTGCTTAACCCGAAGAGCCTGGCGAATTGCGCTATCACAGATCAGCGGGGAACAATCAATCGCGTCATTTTTCCCTCCAGAGAGCAGAAAAACAATGTCAGATGATTGCAACCCACCTTTTTCTGTTACGCATAAACCTTGCTCAAATTCAAATAGCGACCGGATCCTGTGGCCATTATTCTGGATATTGTGATCCGCTTCCTTTAAATATGCTCCGCCCGCAATTAGAACTGCGCCGGCTTTTAGCTCGCTCATTTCTCCATTTTGACTTACCCAGATCTGGTAATCTCCCGGCTGGCCGCGGACTTTTTGGACCTTTGTCCGCGTTAAAAGATGGATATTGGGGTAATCCTTTAAAGCTTCTATTCTTTCATTGACCAGTTCAACGGCATTGTCCTGTATTTTGGAGAGCGTTCCACCAGGCTGGTCGCTTTCCTCGACCAGGAATACAGGGATCCCGCTGCTGGCCAGGAACAATGCGCTGGACAGCCCGCTCAATCCACTCCCAATTACCAGGACAGATTGGCGGGGTTTTATCGTTTTTACCTGCCCTCTTGTCGTTTTTGTCAGGTGGGCAACGCCCATTTTGATGATGTCGACCGACTTCTGGAATGCTGGATCACGGTCAGCCGGGTGGATGTAAGCGCAACCCTCCCTAATGTTCACAATTTCCACGCAACCCGGATGCAGGCCGGTTTCTTCAGCTGCCTCTTGAAACAGTTTTTCTACCAGACGCGCTGAACAGCCGGCAATTAAAACGCGCTCTAATCGATATTCATGGATCGCCTTCCGCATCCGGTCGAGGCCATCCTTGCTGCAGGGATATGCTTCGCTGTTCGAATACACCACCCCGGCAATTTCAGCCGCTCTGCGGTTTAATTCTTGGGTATCGATTACCCGGGCGATTTCCCCGCCGCATTCACAAATGATGACGCCCGTCCGGGGCGCTGCCTTTTCTTTCATATCATCGCCTATAAAGCTCATCCGAGTTTTTTAATGTATCTTCAGAAAGAATTTCAAGGGGTGGCTCCGGTGGTTGAATTGCGTAAGGCCCGGCACTCGATTCTCCACACAGTTTGCAAAGTATGGGCTCATCATCGGATGAGAACACGTGTTCAATTCTCCTGCTGTACACATCCTCTAAATTAATTATCCCGGTTGGGCAAATCAAAACGCACGTCCCGCACCCAATACAGGTCGAAGAAGCTACTTTAAAAGGTGGGCTGACTTCCTTGGACATGCCCCTGCCAGTTATACTGATCGCTTCTTTCCCAACAATCTCACTGCAGGCCCTTACACAAAGCCCGCAAAGAATGCATGAATCTGCCTGGTGCAATTTGAACCGGATTTCTTCGACGCCCAGTTCTTCAGCAAGCGTGAAAATTTCCGGGGTTTCATAGGCGCTGGCTAACAGGAGCTCAAGAGTCAGGCGGCGGTTCTTTTTTACCGCCTTGCTGTTTGTTCTTACCGCCAAACCATCTTTACACGGGTAAGTGCAGGCAGGGACCAGACATGCTTCGGCGTCTTTGAATACAAGTTCCACCACACACAGGCGGCAGGCCCCGTAAGGTTTCAGGGCAGGGTGGTAGCACAGCGTCGGTACATGGATACCATTTTCACGGCAGGCTTCTAACAAAGTGCGGCCTTCCGCGATCTCGATAGGTTTGTTGTCGATTGTTAACTCAATCATGTTTACGTCACTAAAATCGCCTCAAATTTGCACACACTCGCGCACATGCCGCAGCGGGTGCACAATTCCGGATTGATGATGTGCGGTTTATTCTTTTCTCCGTTGATGGCTTCAGCCGCGCAATTTCGAGCGCACACCATGCACCCGGTACATTTCTCTTGATCGACAGAATACGTGATCAGACCCTTGCAGACCTTCGCAGGGCACGTTTTTTTGAAGATGTGAGCTTCATATTCATCCCGGAAATACTGGATTGTTGATAAAATCGGATTAGGAGCTGTTTGGCCTAAACCACAGAGCGATGACTTCTTAATCTCCTCCCCTAACTCGATCAAATATTCAATATCGCCCGGTTTTCCACGCCCGTCGCATATATCCTCCAGGGTCTTGAGCATCGCGTAGGTCCCAACCCTGCATGGGACGCACTTGCCGCACGATTCTTGTTGGGTGAACGCCATAAAATAGCGGGCAAAGTCCACCATGCAGACATCCTCATCCGCAATCACCAGCCCGCCGGACCCCATAATTGCCCCCAGGGATTTCAGCGACTCGTAATCGATCTTCACATCCAGGTGCTCGGCGGGGATACAGCCTCCTGATGGGCCGCCAATCTGCGCTGCTTTGAAGGCCTTGTTATTGGGAATCCCACCCCCAATTTCAAATATCAATTCTCTGAGAGAAATCCCCATTGGCACTTCAACCAGACCGGTGTTACATACATTGCCGACCAGGGAAAAGATCATGGTACCTTTGCTGGATTGGGTACCCACACTTGCAAACCATTCCGCGCCTCGGTTAATGATGATGGGCACACACGCCCAAGTTTTTACATTGTTGATATTGGTTGGTTTTCCCCACAATCCGCTTTCCGCCGGGTAGGGCGGCCGCGGACGCGGCTCACCGATGCGTCCCTCAATCGAGGCGATCAACGCAGTTTCTTCGCCGCAAACAAACGCGCCGCTGCCCAATTTGATGCTTACGGTCAGGTCAAAACCGCTGTTCAGTATGTTTTTCCCAAGATAACCATACTCTTCAGCCTGTTCAATTGCCTGCCGTAAGTGTTTGACAGCCAGTGGATATTCGTTGCGGATGTATACGTACCCTTTCTGGGCGCCAATCGCATAAGCCCCAATGATCATTCCTTCGAGCACACGGTGAGGATTCCCTTCCATGATTGAACGATCCATATAGGCGCCCGGATCACCTTCATCCGCATTACATATAATATATTTTTTGTCGCCTGGTTGTTTCTGGCATAACCCCCATTTTACAGCCGTGGGGAATCCCGCCCCACCGCGCCCTCGCAAGCCAGATTCCATTAATGTATCGATGACCTGGCTTGTGGTCATTTCTGTCAATACCTTTTCAACCGCTTCGTACCCTCCCGCGGAGATATACTCATCGATCTCCAGAGGGTCAATCAATCCATTCAAATCCAGGACAACCCGGTGCTGGAACTTGTAAAATGGAACTTCATATTCATGCTCGATCTTTTCGTTCGATTGCGGGTTGCGGTACAGCAAACGATCTACGATTTGCCCTTCGATTATTGTTTTTCCAACAATTTCAGGTACATCCTTAACGCTGACCTGCGTGTACATGATCCTCTGCGGGCGGATCACTACCAGAGGTCCCTGTTCACAAAATCCATGGCAGCCGGTAACCTTCAATTCAAAGTTCACATTTGCCTGAAGGCCCTTTTCCTTCAATTCGTTGCGGAACGCTTCCGCCACCCCTTCGCTTCCGTTAACCCGGCAGCCAGTTCCGCCGCAGATTGTTATACAGGGATATCTGCTATCGAATTCTTCATCCTGGAATTCCTCCAGCAGGAAGATATCCTCGGGAAAGTCCAGTCTGGTCATAATTTCCTTTCCTCGTTTCTTTGTATTCGCCGGATAAGCATGTCCGCCTTTTGGGGTGTCATGTGCCCTGAGTACTCGTTGTCAGCCAGGATGATTGGACCGAGTGCGCATGCGCCCAAACAATTTACTGTATTCAGCGAAAAAAAACGGTCTCTTGTTGTTTCACCGGACTTGACACCCAATTCGGTTTCCAGACGATTGAGGACATGCGCGCTCCCGCGAACATGGCATGCAGTTCCCATGCAGACGCACACCGAGTGCCGGCCCCTGGGTTTCAGGCTGAAGGCCTGGTAAAAAGTTGCAACCGCATATGCCTGGGATAATGGCACCCCAAGCTTCTCACTAGCCATGATCAAAGCTTCTGGCGGTAGATAATGAAACCTGCTCTGGATATTCTCCAGCGCAGTGATCAACGAACCCTCCCCTTCTGATTCCCTGTCTAAGAATTGGCCAATTTCAATGACATTGTCATGCATCCTTTTCTCCCTTAAAGCGTCTTACTCATCCATGAGAAATTATGCTCCTGGTCAAATCCGAAATTTCGCATTCAAGATTGCCGACCATTAATTTGGCCAGACCTTAAGCGCCTTAACATAAATGGAAGAGATCAATGCAGCATATCCTTTCCTGTTTTCAACATCATCCTGTGTAACCTGGATAATATTTAAGATCGAATCGTAAGACTTCAGCATCGGGATAGGCAGTTCTTTGAGCGCCTGGGTTAGACTTCTATTCAGGGAAGCGGTAAGCGCATCAAGCCCTGCAGTTTTTGATTCAACGACCAGAATGATATTGAGGGTTCCGTCAACCAGAATTTCTTCCCCGGATTGACAGTCCGGATTCGCGTTTGGATCAAAACAATAACTCTCCATAATTTTTTCATCATAATCACAGAGAGTCTGGCATACACTTTCAACAAGGCCATGCTTGAAATAACAGAAAAAGTAGGTGTCCTGGAATAACTCTTCCAGATTCTGACCTTGTAATATCGGGGGCAGCTTCGACTTTGCAGAAACCAGTGCATCATCCCGTATTTTTTCTGCAACTTCTGCCAGCTCAACTGCCTGGTTGATTTGGGGTGAAAGTTTGCTTTCTGTCTTATTTACAACTGCTTCCATAATTATCCTCCGGTATTAAATTTGATTGTCCACGAATTTTTACTGCGCTTACCGAGTGTTGCTCTACTATGATGCGATTCAAGGTTGTTTTCTGAACAGTATCTTGAAAAATCCGGTATAAACAGAAATTTTTCAGCAATCATTATGATATTTGCATATTCAAAACAACCAGATAAACTATTTGATACTCTAACATTCCTGTAGTTAAAATCGAATAAAAAACAACTTTGAGTGTATAAAAAATACATAAAAAAACCGCGAAGTAATTTCGCGGTTTTTATTTGGCGCTAAAAATATAAATTGGGGGCCTTTACAGGTTATCAGGGCATTCCAACATATACCCCACCCCTGGGGAGGTTATCAAAAAAATTGGTTTTTCAGGATTAGGCTCAATTTTTCGCCTCAGATAACAAATATACGCACGGAGATATTCCAGGTCATCACGGTATTCAGGTCCCCACACGGCCGATAACAATTCTGAATGCAGCACAACCTTGTTAAGATGAATTGCTAGCTGGTATAAAAGATTGTATTCTGTTCTGGTCAAGCGAACAACTTTATTATTAAACATTACCCGCCTGCGAGCAAGGTCGATGTATAAAGGGCCGCAGATAATTTCATTCTCAAATGATTCTCCCATTAAGACCTGTGTTCGCATTAAAACTGCCCGCACACGTGCCAGCAGTTCTTTGGCGCTGAAAGGTTTGGTAATGTAATCATCAACACCCAAATCGAACCCGCGCAGTAAATCAGATTCTCTTGTTTTAGCCGTGAGCATAATGATTGGGATATTTGAAAACTCACGGATACGTTCAGTCACCTCGTATCCGTCAATATCACCGGCTAAAACGATATCCAGTAGAACTAGATCAGGCTTTTCCAAAGCAATGGTGTCAATTGCATTTTGGCCTTCGGAAACCGCAATGACATTAAAACCTGTAGCGGTGAGCACTTCTTTTACCAGACGGACAAGCTTCGGTTCGTCATCGACGATCAAGACCAGCGGGTTATTATTCATCAAGATCTTTTCTCTTTTTCGGCAGTGAAAAGGATATTTTTGTTCCTTCACCGACTTTACTTTCAGCCCAAATCCGCCCATTGTGTTTTTCTATTATGGTTCTCGAAACCGGAAGCCCCAGGCCTGTTCCAGGAATATGAATACCGGTCGAAGACTTTACACGGTAGTATTTCTCAAAAAGAGGGATTAAATCTTCTTGTGAGATTCCCACACCCTGGTCTGAAATACTCACCACGATATCATCAAAACGTTCTTCCCCGCATATCACAATCAGTCCCCCTGAAGGTGAATATTTTACTGAATTGTCGATAATATTGCGAATAACCTGCTTAATTCTGAAAGAATCCAATTCGATTATCGGAAACTGTTCGGGGAAGTCCACAACAAGGTTATGCTCTGATGTTCTGCGCTGTAATTCATCTGCAACTTCGCGGGCAAGGTGCTGCAAACGTGTTGGTTGGAGAGTTAAATTCATCTGGTTGACATCAATCAAAGAGGAGTCCAGAATATCTGTGATCATAGTCTGCAGATTATCACATTCCTGATCAATCAATGTCAGGAATTCCTTTTGTTTTTCATCAGACCAATCCACTTCTTCCAACAATAAAGCTGTACTGTAACCCTTTATGGCGGCTAATGGGGTCCTCAGTTCATGGGACAAGGTGGCCATCGCTTCTGCGCGAAACTGTTCAGCTTGTTTTGCGGCTTCAATCGCAGTTGTTTGGCTTTCCAATCGGGTTCGATCGATTGCCAGCGCGATCAAATCAGCAGTTGTTTGGACAAATGAGGTATCTTCAAAAGAAAATACACGTTCACCAACGAGTGTTCCGAACAGGAGAACACCAAATTTCATGCTCCCAGCACACAGCGGAACAGCCAGAACGCTTTTTATTTCTGTTGACCCAAGTGCCTGGAGCATTAATTTGCGATTGCTATCCCGCAAATTTTCTTGAGCTGAAGCGACTTCCTCAGGTGTGCTCAAAAGAAGCGCTTTTGATTTCAAGTATACAATTCCGGCGATAGATTCATCTTCGCGCAACTTAATTTCATATAATGGGCGCGACTCCTTAATTCCAGCGCCACAAGAAGCTCTTGGTATTAATATTCCTTCAGTGGGGTCCCAAAGATAGATAATCCCAAATTCCGCTGGGTCAAGTAATTCATTAATTTCATCCATTACTTCTTCGAGCAGACTGGCAAGGTTTAAGTGTACTGTTAGCGATTTCGCAATTCTTAATAGCGCATATCCCTCATTTTCCTGGCGGGTTTGTTTTTCTTTTATTACCATAAAATCTCCACATACCAATTACACATAACTCAATGAATCATACCAGCACGTTTAATAAAATTCAATCAAATGACGCTCTCTGAAAAGAGGGTGTGTGCCAGCTTTTTTGGATACCTTTTATCCCTGCTCGATCTCTCTGATCACCCTGGCGGGGTTGCCCGCCACGACCGTGTTTGGCGGCACGTCCCTGGTGATGACCGCCCCCGCCCCGACCACCGCGTTGCGCCCCACCGTCACCCCCGGCAGCAGGATTGCGCTGCCGCCTACCCAAACATTGTCCTCAATTACGACCGGGCTGGCTGTTTCCATGCCCCGGATGCGGGCTTCCGCCTGCAGGTGGTGGGCGACGGTGTAGATCTGGACAACGGGCCCGATCAAAACATGGTCCCCGATCCGGACCCGGTTGTTGTCAAAAAAGGTGCACATAAAATTGATATAAACAGAGTCGCCGATGGTAATGTTCTTGCCGTAGCTGCAGTAGAAAGGCGGCTCGATGATCGAACCCCCCCCGATGCGCCCCAGCATCCGTTCGAGAATGGAATTTCTTTCGGTCCCGGCTTCGCTCAGGTTGTACATCCGGTACAGCACCTTGGCTTTCCGGCGTTGCGCTTCAAGCTCCGGATCAAACAGGTTGTAGTTTTCCCCGGCCAGCATTTTCTCTTTTTCGGTTTTTGAAGGCATCTGGCTGCTCCTTTTTTACTGATTAAAACAATTTTCTTTGATTGCTCAATTTCCTATCTGGGTGTGGCTGTATTTTCGATAACCTGGCGCTGGTCAGCGGGTAAATTCAGCCTGCTTCATAACCGGAGGGTATGTCACCCCGAGAAAATACATCCCCGAATCACCCAGCCCGCATTTCCCACAGACCCGCTGTGAGGGGATGTTTTCAGGGCGGACGCCGGTATGGACAAGCTCCGCCGAAAATTCTTCATAGCTGGCCAGAATAATCCGGGCAAGCAGCAGGCTGGCAAAACCTTTCCCCCGCTGGCCGGGCTCAGTCGCCAGAAATCCAACATGGGCTGCCTTCCCGTATATCCCATCCGGGTTGTGCCGGAAAATGCCAGCCCCGGTTGCAGCCGCTTCGCCATCGGGAGCCGTTATCATCTCGGCCACAGCCGGGATATTCTGGCCCCGTAAAATGTAACCGGGCAAAGGCGCAACCCCGCAGCTCTCCATCAGCTCTTGGAATCTGAGCAGCCGGTTTGGACGGGTTTCCGCGGTAATTCTCTCAATCCGGTAGCCGGTTGGAAGGCGGTTTGAAGCCGCGACCGAATAACAGCTCAGCTTTGTTTTTTCATCTGACACGAGGTGCTGCCAGATCCCCACCTTGAGTCCGCCTGTTTCTAACGCGGAACGCAGATCATCAAGGATATCTGCTCCTGTAAATGCCAGCGATAAAAAACCCAGTTCCATTGCCAGCCCGGTGATATCCTGGACTTCTTCAAGCCCCGGGTCATCGATGCCGATCGCCCGCCCGACGAACGACAAACGCGGGTGGTTTTTAAGGTACGGCCAGAGCCGGTAGTAACGCTGCTGGAGATTTATCTGGGTTTTATTGCCGAAAAACTCGAGCTCTTCCATCATACCGTCCGTGAATCCGGCCGCCGCCGTGAACCCGGATAAGAATTATTCCCTCCCGCCAGCATGAGCCCGGTCTGACAGACGCCTGACGGGATCAGAAACTGGACAGATTATCCTTATATCTGTTACAAAAAATGATTATATCAATTAATATACGGTTGGAATGGAAAAAGGATTCAAAAAAAACGCAGCCCACCTCGAAGGTGGGTCTCACTTGACAGGATTCAGTATAAGTGCCTGGCACATCTTCTTGATCAGGGTTTCAACCGGTGGGAGATTGGGATAAGCTGATTAAATCCACAAGCATAAATGTGCCAGGCACTTGCCTCTGTTCACTTTATGATCTTATTTTCACACGAGTGGCTATAGTTTTCCCATAAAATTAGCAGGTTAACCAAAAACAGGGCCGCATCTAATGCGGCCCTGTTTCTTTTTTTGAGGTGCGTCTTAATTAATTAAAACGACATTCTCAGCCTGGGGGCCCTTCTGGCCTTCCACAACAGTGAACTCGACCCGCTGGCCTTCGTCCAGGTTGCGGAAACCGTCGCCAATGATCGCGGTGTAGTGTACGAATACATCTTCGCCGTCTTCACGCTCGATGAACCCGTAACCCTTGCTGCCGTTGAACCACTTGACGGTGCCCTGTATACTTTCGGACATGATTTGGAACTCCTTTCAAAGAATATGTTGCTCTTTTTACATGGGTTCCAAATCAAGATACAGTCTTTCGAATCAGAACTTCTGTTAAACAAGCACCTCAGTTTACCTTTAAATTATGGGCAGAACATTAACCTTTTATTAGATTCCTGGCGATACTAGACCTCGGTTAGAAAATGGACATCGGGAGGCCCAAGCACGCCGGCCTTTTCCATTGTGGCTTTCAGCTCGGGGGATTGAACGAATTTCCGGGCGTTTTCGAACGAGTCCCACCCGAATAGGATTGTCAGGCTGTTTGGGTCACTTTCGTCGCGGTAAATCTTGTCGGAAAGCTCGCCGCTGGCAGCGCGCACGTCGGCGTTTGAATCGTAGACCGCTTTCCATGCATTGAAATCTTTTACCTTATGGTGCACAAGCATTTTGGACATTTTTAAAACTCCTTTGGCGGTAGGTTTGGATTTGAGATCCTATTTATAATCCGGCTTAATCCTGGGCGTTGTTATTTTGCACTCTAAATGCTATAAATAAGACCTTAACTGTCTATATTATAATCCGGAATATTTAAATCAATGTGAGAATTGGATGAGAGCGCTCATTCAAGTAAGATTCAGTCCCCTGAAATCCGATAATTATGGGAGCTTTATAACAGCTTAATATATTCTGGTGACCGTCACCCGCCTGGCGATCAGGTCCCGGCCATCGCCAGGCCACAGGCGGAAACCGGCGCCCCGTTCTGGCCGTTGGCGAAGCGGACGTTGTTCAGGGTATCGGCTGCGCTGCGCCAGGTTTGGAGGGCTCCCGAACCGCTAATGTATAATTATTGCTGACACTGGGATTTCAACGCGGCCGCAGTATCCGAAAAAATCGCTCATTAATCAAAAGAGGGAGGGATGGTTCATGGTTAATCCTGGTGAGGAAATTATGGTCGGCGTGATGGGCCAGTGGGGCTCAGGCAAGAGCACCGCCTCGGCTGCCCTGGTGGAGCGCCTGGGTGGGCCGGATCAGGTGGTATTTATCACCGACCGGGAACTGCTGGCAGGGCAGGCTGTGGATTATATTAGGGGGCTGGATGAAACAGAGGCCAGGCGGATCATAACGCCTGATGGGACGATTAAGCTTGAGGGCGATCTGGCCGCGGTGTTCCTGCGGGAGGGAGAGGCTCTGGATACCGTCGATTTAAACTCGCTCCTGTTTGACCTTCATGATGAAATCTATGACGAAGTTCCGGTTGGCGGCTGCAGCTGGCTGGACCTAGCCCGGCTTGAATTGGGATCGTTAATCCTTGAACATTCCGGGGAGGGGAAACCAATCGTTATTGAAGCCGGGTTTGGCACCAATACCGATCCAAGAGGGGGGAACCCCTACAGCCACACCATAGCTGATCTGTTCGCCAGGCTGGGCGAGGCTGGCGTCCCGCCTGACCGGGTTAAATGGTTCATTATCGAAGCCAGTTACGCCACCAGGGCTGAACGCAACCGCCTGCGAACCGATAGAGTGCCTGCCCGTGAATTCGACCGGTTTGCGGCTGACGGGGGCGATCTGGAGCCGGACCAGGAACGAGAGCTGGTTGAAAAAGGGATGGTTATCAGACGGGTGCCGAACAACCACGACGATATCAACCGCTTCCGGGCTGACATCATCCAGGCGTATGAAGACATGTTTGGATGATGATTAAGGACCTGCCTGCTGGCTCTGGATTCGCTTTTCGCGGATATAAAGCACGATCAGCAATACCGCGAACACAGCCCCAATGAGGGCCGGTCCCCAGGCCATTGCGATAATCTCGCCTGTTACAAGCCCCCAGACCATCGTCAGGGTATAAAGGCCCATCCAAATTGCCAGAGTCAGGACAAGGATCCTTACTTTTTCCCAGGTTCTCTCCAGGTAAGCCAGTAACGCCCCGATCGCGAATGCCAGCGCAGCCGCTCCCAGGACCCGCTCGATTGCCGGGTCCTTTGCGCCTACCAGCTCCGGGCTGACAATATGCAGCAGCCCGTAAACCCCGAAGAAGATTGAATATACCAGGAGCAAAACCCGCATCCCCTTTGAAGTCAGACCGTTCATTTTACGCCTCCTTTTGACCGGATGTAACTGTTTGCCGGGTTTACTGCAGTCCCTTTATATGCAGTTAATAAAAAGAAGACTGCTGTCCAGTTATGCAGTCTCCGGTGAGTGCCCGTATGTATGGGGCTTGGTTTCTATTTTTGCTGTCCTGCCAGTGATGGTCGCTGCTGCGGCTTTTTCCTATGGAGGGATTATACAATGAACTTGCCTGATTAAGAGGGGCGCACCTGGCCCCGCAAAGAGCGCGGGGTGCTGCGCGACCCCGCACATGCTGCGCGAGCGGGGTGCTGAGCGACCCAGCACATGCTGCGCGAGCGGGGTGCTGCGCGACCCTGCAAAGAACGCGGGGTGCTTCGCGACCGGAATGGCGGCCAAAAGGTAGTCATCCCGAGCGAAGTCGAGGGATCCCATTTCTCAATCCCTCAGGGATTCCTCAGTTTGTTCTGCATAAAACGCAGAACTCAGTCGGAATGACATAAAAGCCGGGCGTTTTTAAAGCCGCGTTGTTAACTCAGGTATCCCCATTAAAACAATCTCCAAGCCCGTTCTGAATATTGCCGCTGCCTCCCGTTTGGATTATCATTCACTCAGGTATTTATATATCCCATGATCGATAAAGGCAGATGAGATGGATACAAATGGGCTGAGTCCCGATTGGCGCAGCCAGACAGCCGGATATCTCCGGGAGCGCCTGAAGCCGCCCGTCCTGGTGGTAGCCCTGATGGTAGGCCTGCTGTACCAGCAGTTGAACGGGATTCAAGGCGACCTGCTGCCAGAGGGCTATCCGGAATTGATCCCGGCGGAATATTCCAATTGGATGGTCTTCCTGCTCGGGCTGGGGCTGGTGATGCTGGTATTCCGGCCTCCACGGGGTCTGTTTTACGGCCTGGTGACCCTAATCCTGGCGGTGCACGTGCTCTGTTACACCCAGGATATCTCCAGGCTGGACCAGGACGGGATTTCAAACCGGGATGATGCGGTTGAGATGACCGCCAGGGCGTTCTTGCGCATGGAGAACCCCTGGAGCAGCGTACCGGAACTGGGCATGAAGGCCACCAGCGGGCCAGCCAGCATCCTGGCTGCCCTGCCGTTTGTACTGGTCTTTAACGATATCAACTGGCTGGCAGCTTTATTCTGGTTTGCGCTGTTCGGGCTGCTGCTGGTAGGCGACCTGAGGGGATGCAACCGCACGTTTCCGGTGCTTGTGATGCTGTTTGTGATCGGGTTTCTGGGGTTCACCCACACCCTGTTCTGGAGCCTGGAAGAACTGTATTTCCCCTACATCCTGGTCGGGATTGGGTACCTGACCGTCACCCGCGGTCGTTTATACCTTACCGGCGCGCTGCTGGGCGCGGCGCTTATGTTCCGCCTCAGTTATGCCTTTGTTGCCCTCGGATTCCTGGTGTGGTATTACCTGAATATCAGCCAATCGGGGAAAAACCTGCTCAAGCTGCTGGCCGGGATGGCAGCCGCGGCTGCGGTGATCTTGGCGCCTTTTATCCTGGTTGGCGGGCCGGAATTCTGGTCGGACAATGCTATCCTGTACGCCTTTTCGATGAGCGCCAACGCGGAGTGGCCTTCGAGTAATATATTTTTCCGGGGTTTAAATTTCCTGGCCAGACAGGTTGGGGAGGGGGTGTTGCGCTTCCTGAAACTGGGCCTGGTCGGCGCATCCCTGCTGTTTTTCTCATTTCAGCTGAGGCGCTTGCGCCAGCCATTCGTCCACATAACCCTGGCTGCCCTGCTGGCATTGATCATCGCCTGGTTCCCGCCTCACGTCCCGAAGGATTACCAGTTGTTTGTGGTGATCCCGGCTTTCATGGCGGTTGCTTACGCCTCAAAAAAAGAAATTCTGAATAATTCAATTTAATCCTTCATGAATCGAAATCAAGCCCAATAACAAGTCATCCCGGGCGATGTCGAGGGATTCCCGATGGGCTGAATGAATGGGGACCTTTGTTTTAATGGAAGGTATTCAGGTCAGGAAGGAGAGTGGCGGCATTGGTTTTATAGCCCTGCGGGATTCCTCCGTTCGTTCTGCTTTTAATGCAGAACTCAGCCGGAATGACATAACCCCCGTCGTTTTTTCGATCCCGGGGATGGTTTTTTCTGCGTATATGACATGGAAAAGTGCAACGCACTTCGCAGGTACATCGCTTTACAGTAGAGGTGGTGCGCTGGATCAATCCATCCCGAAATGCCTGAACACCCGCAGGGCGCGCAGGGTGTTCCAGCGGCTGGGACCGCCGGTCTTTTCCATCTCGAAATGGAACTCGCCCGGGTGGCGGTTCTGGACTGGCCAGACACCGTTTTTGCGGCGTTTGGAGCGCAGGATTTCCAGGGCGTCCTCCATCCTGGGGTCATAGGGGACACCCGCCGATTGGAAGTAGTCCAGCGCCCGCAGGATATCGTAATACCAGCGCGAGGGGAAAGAAAGCAGCAGCATCCGCCGGTCGATCACCTCGCCGGTCTTGTCGGATTTAAAAAGCCGGTGCTGCAGGATGAACTCAAGCGACTCCGCTGTGATTGCCTCCAGCTCGGGCAGCCGGTAGGTGTACCCGTTCTTCTTATACTCCCACAGACCCTCCAGGATCGAGATGGTCGAATGCAGCGAGCTGTGCACTGCCCCCTGGCGGTTCAATTGGCAGTTAAACCCGCCGTCCCCCATCTGGTTCAGGACCAGATAATCGATCACCGATACCAGGTCCTCCTGGGGCGTGCCGAAGTAGCAGGCGTAGTTCAGCAGCATCCCGTTGATGCAGATGTCGCTTACCACGATCCGGTCGGAGGGGTTGATGCCGCCGTCGGCTGATTTGCGTTTTGTGATAATTTTCTGGATTGTCTCGCGGACCAGCTCCTGGTCGGGGGGGAGGTTCAGGTGTTTCAGGTCCAGCAGGGTGTAGTGGCTGGAGGTCCATTTGGGGAAGTAAAAGTCGCGGCCCCAGTGGCCGTCCTTATTGCGCAAAGCCAGGTATCGCTCGCCCCAGCCCTCCCTGGCGATCCGTTTCTGCAGCTCGGGCTGGTTTTCATCCAGCAGGTCGCGCCGGGTCTGGTACTGGATGGAGATATCCCCCTCCAGCAGCCATTCAATGATTTCTTCGTCCATAAGTCTGGTTCCTTCCTGCCAACCATTCTACACCATATTCAAGCTTTACCGGAGCCTTCTGGTGTCCGCAAAGCGCAACGGCTATCCGTCTTCGCTCTCGATTTCCGCCAGGATCGCTTTCACAAAACTAACGGTGGAATAGGTTGGATCGGCAGTAACGAAACCTTTATCTCTCTGGACCGGCATTAGAGTGCAGTCCGCGCCGTATTCTGATTCCATTTCCTGGCAGATGAGTGGATTGGCCGTCACTTTCACCCCTTGAAGTAAACCGGTTTCGGCAAGGTGGTATATGCTGAATTCCTGGGCTGCCAGCACAACCTTATTTTCAGCTGCCTGTGTCACAATCTGGTGGATTTGCGGAGGGCGAGCAGCGAAGATTTCATTATCGCTGATAAAAATTACTGCCTGGTAATCGTCAGCCTGGACATTTTCAAGTATCAAGTCTGGTTTGACGATCGGATTTGTCCCCCCTATTTGTGAATTTAATTCAAAACCGTGCCCAGTAATTACGCCTTCAACCGGGTCAGTGGTGATGGACGCAACCTGAGCCCTGTAACCAGCCTTTTCCAGGGCGCTGCGTGTGCCTTCATAATGGCGGTGGTCATAGCCTTCGCCGAAGATAATGAGCACCTGCCCGGTATATTCGTTTGATTCGTCATCTGGTTTAAAAGTATCGGCAGGCGCAGTGCCCTCAGGCTGATTGTGGCTGTCAGGTTTTTCTGCGGTCGGAACCGGGGCTGTAATCGTGCCTGTATCATCTGCTGGTAATTCGGATCCACCTGTATCTGTGGGGGGTGTTATTTGTGCCGGAGCAAAAGGAGAACTGCACGCAGCCAGCGCCAGGAGTAAAAAAATTGCGAATAAGATATTGGATTTAAATATCGTACATCCTCCACTCTCAAATCCTTCCTTAACACTGCGATAAAAAAAACGCGAAAGGATCTCCGGTAATATTACCCAAATTTGCAGATGCGGGTTCACCATAATGAGGTAAGCAGCAAAACAGTATTCGTAGATCTACCACTCGATCGGCTTCCGGTCGCGGAAGAAACCGCCCTGGGGACCCCCGGGCGGCAGGGTCGCCAGCCAGGTTATGGTATCGGCGCCCTGCTCGAGCGAGCGCGGCGCGCCCTGCCCACCCATATCAGTCCGCACCCAGCCCGGGCACATTGCATTGACCAGGATATCGGTCCCCTTTAATTCATGGGCCAGGATGGCGGTCAGGGCGTTCAGGGCTGCCTTCGAAATCCGGTAGGCGGGGTAGGAACCCCCCATATCGCTGAGCTGGCCTGCCCCGCTGGAGACGTTCACCACCCGCCCGTACCCGTTCTCCTGCATCATGGGGATAAAGGCCTGGCACAATTGGAGCGGGCCGGTCAAATTGACCGCCAGGGTCGTTTCCAACGCCTCCCTCTTTGTATTGAGAATATCTATGCCTCTGTCGATAAGTACCCCGGCATTGTTCACCAGGATGTCCAGGCGCCCGTAATCATGTGAAATATCAGCCTTCAAGCGCTGAATGCTGTCTTGGTCGCGCACGTCGAGCTGGCGGAAGTCAACATTAATACCAGCGCGGGCTAAATCTGCCTGGGCAGCCCGCCCTTTTGACGGGTCCCGGCTGGTCAATATCACACGCATATCCAGCCTGGCAAGCTGGCGGCAGGCTTCCAGGCCGATGCCGCGATTTGCACCTGTGACGAGGGCGATCTTTTTTTCCATGCTGCTCTCCTTTTGTTGTGACGTTAGCGGGTAAATAGAGCACAGATGGTAAGTTTAACCTTTATTTGTGTTTTCCACCCTGTGACCGGATCCTGGCTGGGATGTCTGGCAGCCCAGATTCAAGTGTGAATCGGGATTTAGATCGCTTCGGAGTAGTCGAATGGACAATAGCAGGGACTGCCGGTAGCGGTGGTTATCCAGCCTGCCATCCCTGCTTGGTTGGAACGCCCCTCGCAAAGATAGGGTGGGGGTGTCGTTGCGAGCCGTATGCGCCGGAGGCGCAAGGCGAAGCAATCTTTTCCCACGAATCGATCTTTGAGGATGATAAGTATATTATCAGGCTGAACACAAACTGTGATTCGGGCAGTTCCGAAAGAATGCCGGTATTTGCGGTGGTATTGATCAGTTTTTAGATTAATAAGCACCTGTTCTGGGTACCATCAACCTGTATCCTCCCCCAGCACCCTCTCCAGAAAGGCAGAGTAATCACCCGGGGGGCGCCCGAGCAGCCCCTCCAGCACATTTGGATTCCCGCTTAACCCAAATTCATCGTAGTAACGGAACATCTTGACCAGGGCTTCAACCTGGTATTCGCCCAGCCCCTTTGAACGCGCCTCCGCTTCCCATCTATCCGGCGGAATGGATTCGAATTCTACCGTGAAGCCCAGCAGCCGGCTCAGGATCTCGCAAACATCGAGCGGGGTCAGGTTTTCCGGACCGCACAGCTCGTAGACCGCCCGGACGTGTCCGGGCTCGCACAGCACAACCGCGGCCGCCTCGGCTGCGTCTTCCAGGTCAACCGCGTTCAGGCGGCTTTGCCCACCATAGGGAAGACGGTAGGCGTGTTCGGCCCGGATGGCTTCCAGGTAGGGCAGGATGTTCTGCATGTAGGGGGCTGGCTGCAGGATTGTGAAATCCAGTCCGGATTCGAACAGTTTTTCCTCAACCCGAAGCTTGTTCCAGTGGTGCGGCATGGCCTCCACCTGGGGGTGGAGCACCGAATGGTAGACGAAATGTTCGACCTCCGCCGATTGGGCCGCCCGGATGGCGGTCTCCGCGAAGGCGATCTCATCCGGCGACAGGTTCGGGGGGATGTGGTAGACCGCTCTGGCGCCCTTCACAACCCAATCCATCGTCTCCCTCGAGAGCATGTCCCCTGCGAATATCTCCTCCCTCCCGCCTGCCTGCAGCGAGCGGAAGCGGTCCCCGCGCCGCACGAGCGCCCGGGTATGCGCCCCCCTCATTCTGAGCGCCCGGATGACCGCCCGGCCGGTTTTGCCTCCCGCTCCAGTGACCAGGATCATATTTTCCACTTACGCGGCTCCCAGATAGGAACCCGGATCGTCCAGATATTCCTGCACAAGCTGGTAATAGCGCCCCATGTGAACGCCGTCCATCATGGCATGGTGGGCCTGCACGTTGAGGGGGATCTTCAAGCGCTCGCCTTCCGGGAAGAATTTGCCCCAGGCAAAGCGCGGCACCGAGTCGATCTGCTCCAGGTTCAGGGGGTGCATCATGCTGGTGAAGGAGACCCACGGCAGCGAGGTCATAAACAGGAAATCGTCCCGGCCGGGCACATTTTCCACCACTGGATTCATCCTGGCTTCAGCGAAGCGCTCGGCTCCTTTTTCTGCAAAAGTCGAAAAATCCCGGCTGTATTCCAGGTTGCAGAAGCTGAACAGGTCGCCCTCCGCCAGGACGGTTGTGGAGGGGTGGACGGTATCGTGCTCAACCACCTGGTCCGCCCGCATCCGGTAGCGGAATTCGGTGATCTCATTGGCTGCCCGGCTGAGCACGTACACAAAAGCGATCGTAAAGGTGCTGCCGCTCCCCTTTGCCCGCGGGTAGAACGTTGTGATATCCATATTTGCGCACAGGCTGAAATGGGGGTAGAAAAAGTTTTTCAGGAATTCGTACTGCTGGCGGCGGGGCCAGTTCTCCAGGTCAACAAACCGCATGTTTCACCTCCCGGTTCGAGAGTGAAGTTCTTAATAAGATGTTTAAGTGCTGATCCAGCTAATCCGTTTCTGCCCGGGGTGTGTTTAAGGAAAGTTCACCTGTCCCCGGGCGCGATCTCAAGGGCGATCTCCGCCATGGTCTTGAATTCTTTTTCGCGCTGTTCGGCTGAGGATACTTCACCGCTCACCAGGCTGTCGCTGACCGTCAGGATCGAGAGCGCATCGACTTTGAACTTTGCCGCCAGCGTATAAAGTCCGTTGGTCTCCATCTCGCACACCAGGGCACCGTAGTCAGCCCAGATCTTCCACCATTCCGGGTCATCGTTGTAAAAAGTATCGGAGGCGAACATGCCCCCCACGTAAACGTCCGCGCCGCGTTCTTGGCATGCCTGGTAGGCTTTTAGCAGCAGGTCAAAGCTGGCGGTGGGGGCATAGTCCATCCCCTCAAAACGCAGTTTATTGATATGCGAGTTGGTGGAGGACGACATGGGCAGCACGATATCCCCGACCTTCAGAAACGGCTGCATCCCCCCGCAGGTCCCTACCCGGATCAGGGTGTCCACGTTGTACTCATTCACCAGTTCGTGCACGTAGATCGAGAGGGTCGGGATCCCCATCCCGGAGCCCATCACCGATACCCGCTTGCCTCCGTAGCCGCCGGTGTATCCCAGCATGCCGCGAACCCGGTTAAAGCAAAACGGGTCCTCCAGGAAGGTCTCGGCGAAATGTTTTGCCCGCAGCGGGTCGCCGGGCAGCAGTACCGTCCGGGCGATTTCACCATGTTTTGCGCCGATATGGATGCTCATTTTTAGGCTCCTTTCTGATTGGTTTTAACCCAGGCATGCCGGGAATTCGAGAAAATCCGCTGCACAGCAATTACCTCCCAGGTCTCCATGCCTGTCCAGCGCCGGTTTTGTTCCTGTTTTTCCTCCCCGGAATAGTATCATCTGGATTTATTGTACACCAGATCGTATAGGTAGAACCGGCCTTGCTTACCCTGGATCTGGCCTCGTCGGAAATTTACCCTTTTCGATAATAGCGGGCCTTCATAGACAAAGGTATGAAATTCCCCGTTCTCCCCGCAGGGGTCCACCGACTGCGGCAGTTCAGCGAGCAGGGAACGGTCGTATTCCCGGCCTGCGAAACTCCTGTTGAGCTGTTTGGTATCCACGCAAGAGATGATTGCCCTGTAGCCAAGATTAATAAAATTCTGGCTGAGCGTTTTGGTATCTCTTCCCCACAGGGGAAATATTGCCTTGAGACCGATTTGGCTCAAGTTCCGCTCGCGGTAAGCTCGAATAACCTCCAGGAAGATGTCGCCGAAGACAACACCGGTCACCCCGCGATCCAGCCAGTCCTGCATAGCCCGTTGCATTGTTTCCCGGTATGTATCTTCGGTGCAGTGATCCGGGATCGCAACAACATCGAGCGGGTATCCGAGCGATCGGGCCTGTGTTTCGAGCAGTTTCCGGGGTGTTCCATGCATGGATACTCGCTCATTTTGTTCCGAAATTGTTGAAAATAAGGCCGCGATGCTGTACTGGTCCAATTTCTTGATTTCATGCATGGCGAGGGTGCAGTCTTTGCCGCCGCTCCAGGCGAGGATCAGGTTCTCTTTCATTTCTTACTCAGATAATCCGATCTTCTGTCTCCCAGGCATGGTCGAGGGTGTGCCAGGCGGACCGCCGCAGGAAGTAGCGGACCGGCCAGATCACCCCGCCGCGCGGCCCGCTTTCAGGCAGTCCCTTTTTCACGGCAGAATCAAGCGCCTCCAGCACTGCTTTTCTCGCCATGGTCAGTTCTTCAGTTAAATCCAATTCTTCATGGCGCTTGAATTTCCGTCCCAGGCGCCCCAGGTAAGCCCGTTCGGCTTCGGTTATATGCTCGATTATCTTATCCAGGTCGCGACCGCCGCCGCGCGGCCCCTTCTTCAGTTCCTTCCCCGCCGCGGAAGCCGCAGCCCGGTCAAATGCGGCCCAGCAGGCTTCCAGGATGGACTTCTGCAGGTCTAATTCCTCCCGGGTGAGCGCTGCCCGGTCGCTTTCAAAGATAAATCCCGGGGAGCCGAAGTCGGTGGTGGCGTCCCCGCCTGCCTTTTCGACTATGGATAAGCCAGAGATATCTAAAGGTGGGCTGAAATCAATTCCGCCAATTTGCAGGACCTGCGCGTAGCGCGGCCCGTAATCGACCAGCGCCTGCAGGGCTGAATCTGGACCGGAGCCGCTCCGGCACCAACCGGGCCAGTCCAGCGCCCCGGCGAAGGTCTTCTTTTTTCCGGTTTCTAGGAAGATCTTATTTGGATTCATACTCGTAAATAGTATAGTCCCTTTCGGTTCGAAATCCCAGTTTCTGGGCAACCCGGATGGAAGCCAGGTGGTCCGCCTCACAGCTCCAGATAACTTCCAACCTGCGCTGCCGGCAAATTTCGATCAAGTAGGCGCTGGCGATCGGGGCATAGCCCCTGCCGCGGTAATTTTTGCGGGTGAGGGCGCCGATCTCCGCCTTATTATTCCCCACTGCGGAAGCATAGGCTTCGACCAGGATTTCTTTTCCCCGCAGAAGACAAAGCCCGATCCCGTGTTCGAAAAAACTCTCTTCACTTCCGGCGTAATGGATCATTTCAGAGCGCCATTCACACTGCCGGAAAAGGGTGCGATCCATTGGCTGGATGGCGGCGCTGTCCGGCAGGCTGTTTCTCAGGTCGAGCAGGGTTCTGGAGTCGGGGTCGCATCCCCTGAATTCGCGCCGCTCGATAACCTGGGGCTCGGAGGCATTGGGCGCCGAGAGGCTGGAATGAACCGGCCACACCAGCCAGACCGGTCCTTCCTTTAAGAACCGCGCAACAGCCTCATCGAGGAAATTCTGCTTTGTTCCCCTGCTGAAATAAGTCAGGGCGGCATCCGTCCTGAGCACACACTGATCCGGATGGTTCCGGTCCTCTACCAGCGCCCTGCCGCCGTATTTTCCTTCCAGGACCGCCCAGAGGGCTGGGCTGTTCGGCAGGTCCGGGTCGAACAATTCCTGGAGCCGCTCATCCGCAGGTGGAAAAGTGTACACCTCAGTCCCTGGTTTCCTTTTCGATTAATGGGCGGATTTCCGGAAGCAACACCCGCCACAGACTGGTTGAATGGGCGATATGCCGGCGCTCGCTGACATTTCGGTCTTCGATCCAGCATATCACCAGGATCGGGAAGCTTACAGGCCTTTTTTCAACTGCATTCATCCTGCTTCACTCCCGCCGGCTGAATTCCAGCCCGGTTCAATTATAACAAGGGGCTGTTCCCATCAATTTTAAAACTGTAAATGGGATTTTTAATCCAGACCGCCCGGAACGCTCTTCCCATTAAACGGGCTTCATTTATAATCTCCGGGTAACAATTTGTCTTCAATCTATCCGGAGATTTTTATGGAGCTGTTTATGAGCAAAACATACTTAACCCTGGCGGCGGCCAGTCCCGGGCTGCCGTATACCATTTTTGTAACTTTTATAATGCAGAATGGTTCTGAATTCCCGCTTTTTCTGTTTGTCCGTGGAAAGGCGCTCACCGGTGGTACGCAGTGAAACTGAGCGTCCTGCTGGATAACAACACCCTGATTGACCGTTATTTCCTGGGCGAGCCGGGGGTTTCGTATTTCCTGCAGGCGGATGGGCAAAAAGTGCTGTTCGACGCCGGCTATTCGGACGCTTTTATCCGGAATGCGCACAAACTGGGGATCGACCTGCTGGACCTGGACTATGTGGTGCTTTCGCACGGGCACCTGGACCACACCTGGGGGCTGGCGGCGCTGGTGCGGCATTTTGCCGGGGCGCGCAGTGAAAAACGGGATGTGAAAAGACCGCGCCTGGTCGCCCACCCGCAGTCTTTTTGCCCCCGGGTCGATAAGCATGGGGTGGCGACCGGGTCGCTGCTCGGTCTGGCGGAACTGGGTGAATATTTTGAGCTTGATCTTTGCCGGGAGAGGCGCTTTCTGAGCGAAAACCTGGTCTTCCTGGGGGAGATCTCGCGCGAAACCGATTTTGAAGCCCGAGAACCGGTCGGAAAAATCCGGGTGGAAGGGATTGAACAGGACGATTACGTGCTGGACGATTCAGCCCTGGCATACAGGTCGCAGTATGGGCTGGTTGTGGTCAGCGGCTGTTCCCACTCCGGCATCTGCAACATCATCCGCCAGGCACAGCGGGTGTGCGGGCAGGAACGTATCCTGGATGTGATCGGCGGCCTGCACCTGATGGGGCCCGAATCAGTCCAGCTGCTCAGGACGGTCGATTTCTTTAAGAAATTGATGCCTGACAGCCTGCACGCCTGCCACTGCACGGACCTGAACGCCAGGATCGCCCTTTCAGGGGCGGCTGGTTTGAAGGAAGTCGGGGTCGGGCTGGAGTTGCAATATTAAATAAGATGAATGTAAAAAGTTCTTTATCCCGCAATCCCTGGATCGCTGCTCTGCTCTCGCTTTTTAGTTCCCGGATTGGGTCAGATGTACGCAGGCCGGGGTGGGCGCGGCGCGGCGGTCTTGGCGGTTTTGATCGTGGCTGGCAGCCTGAACGCTATCTGGCTCAGCCTGTATAATCTCAGCGACCCGGCGGTTGCAAATGCCGCCTGGACCTACTGCCTGCCGAGAATCCTGCATGACCTGTTTGTTGCGTATGGGGTTATCTTCTGGATCTGGGGGGTTGCGGATGCATATAAAGTCGCCAGAAAAAGCTTCGATATAGGAATTGGAGGCCCAGAATTATAAAATACCCGGAAAGCACCCCGGAAACCGGGGATAAAAATCCTGCGGCAAGCGGATTATCAAGTTGCTTACTTTATGGGTCGGCTGGATTTCTGAGGGACTGCCGACTATTCGCGGGTAATTTATGCTGGAGGTCCCTTTCGGGATTGGATACCTGATGGCCTGTTATCCAGCCCAGTATGAATCTTTTTGAAATTGGTTCTGGAGATGCCCCCCGCCGTGAAGAAATCCAGCGAAATGTTCATAACACTGGCTTTCAAAGGGGAAAGATCGCTTAGCTATGTGACCGCGGGGCTCTCGGCTCGCAATGCCTATATTTCAACTTGCGCACCGCGAAATAATCAATCACTCGATTTCGTACGGTTCAAGCTCGCTGATCACGTCACGGTTGTCCCGGCGGCCCATGATGGACAGGATCACAAATACCGCGGTTGCGATCAGGATGATGCCAACGATCACCCCAACCGCCCCGGCGACCAGGGCGGCCTGGGGCTCTTCCTGGCCCAGGAAATTGATCTGGTCTGCGGCGTAAATGCTGGCGGGGATTGCGATCATCCCGAAACACACCATTACAATTCCGAGCGTTCCGCACAGGATGGTCACGGTTGCTATCGTGAAGACTACGATTGGCCGGTCCTGTTTCAATTTGGTATTATCTCCCATTGTTGCATTGATTATTGTTGATAACGGTTTCTGTGAAATTATTATACAATTGATTATCCGGGTTGCAAGGCTGGGTTCTGTTAATCTTCAGTTATCCGGTTGCGTTTTACGGGCTGGTTCTGCTCAAATGGGTCCAGCCCCGGGCAGTAGTCCGCGGCGGTATATAGTTAAATAGGAGAGAGTAGATTGATTACCATTTTTATGGCCGGGGGAAAATGGGAGTTCAAATGAACGATGATTACCACATAGATCTCGAGGAATACAGCCTGGAAATGTTCCAGCATGACCTGGAGACCAGGTACGTTACCCCCAGCCGGGCGTCATTGAAGGAGGACATCCCGGGGCGTTTTGCCCTGCTTGAAGCCCAGGAGATCGCCAACCTGGAGCAGTTGAATGGGGCGCTCAAGACCACTAAAAAAATTGAAGATTTCTCGGCCCGGTCCGGCCTGCCGCTGGACTACCTGGTGCTGCTGCGCCGGGAGGTCAACAGCTACCTGCCAAAGCCCTTTGACCTGGCAAAAGTGCCGGGGGTCAACCTGGATCATATCGCCGCCCTGGCCTCAGCCGGCATAAAGACCACCCGCCAGATGTTCCAGCACGGGATAACCAGGGCGGGCCGTTCTGAGCTGGCTGCCCAAACAGGCATATCTGAATCGAGTCTGCTGGAATTGGCACGCCTTTCGGACCTGGCCCGCATCTGGGGTGTAGGGCCGGTTTTCACCCGCATCCTGCTGGAAGCCGGCTACGATTCGGTTGCAAGGGTTGCAGGAGCCGATCTGGGAGTAATGTATGCAGAAGTGAACCGGCTCAACCGGGAGAAAAAATATACGCCCATCATGGCGAGCCAACAGGAGGTCGGGATGTGCATTGAATACGCCCGGATTCTGCCCCAGGTCCTGGAGGTTTCTATTTAACGGACCACGATTGAGGTGCGCGGCCCGTTTACATTGGCGACCACCAGCTGCTCGCCTTTCTGCATGCCTCCCTTGTAATTGAGTTCATCTGCGAACACCTCCCAGCCGCTCAGGATAAACGGTACGCTCCCGTCCGCCGGGAGCCACTCCCCGTTATACTTGCGGGCGATATGCACGTGGGTCCCGGTGTTTACACCCCGTTCGCAGGACGGGTGTCCCAGGCGGTCGTCGAGTCGGACAGCTTTGCCTGCCTGGGTAAGGCTCTCCTCCGCAAGGTGCAGGTAAAGGATGCTCCAGCCGCTGCCCTCGAAGCGGTCGCCGTCCAGGTCGATCACCGCCACGTTGTGGGCGGAGCGGGTCAGGTAGCCGTCGGTCGAGGCGGTCACCCAGGCTCTGGAGACCTCGCAGGCTGGTTCCCCGGTCACCGGGGCGAAATCCAGCGCCCCGCGCGGGCTGCCATCGTTCCACGAGTAGTGCGGTCCGCCGGTCAGGCTCCAGCGCTCACCGGGCTGGAAGGGCAGTTCCAGCTCGGGTTGGACCAGTTCCGCCTCCAGCAGGGGCTCGACCGCAGCAGCCCGCTCCCACACGCCGGGAAACATTTCCTGGTACAGCGCGAGAAAACCCTCCGGCCCATAAAGGTTGTTCGCCCAGCGTCCCTGGTCGTAGAACAGCGAGAACAGGTACTGGATTCCGTACGTGCCGGCGTTAAGCTGCGGATTGAGGCGCCCCCGCTCCCGGTCTTTGAACTTTAACTCCTTGATAATACCGGCCCGCCCGCCGTAATAGCCCTTGTTGATCTGGGTTGCGCACATCACCAGTTCGAAGTAAAGCCCTTTTTTGCCTGAAACCCGCAGGCCGATCGGATACAGCTTATCGACCGGTTCGGGCGGCTCGCCCAGCACCCAGCCGGAACGCTGCTGCAAAAAAGCCAGCAGCAGCATTGGGTTGACCGACGATTCGGTTGAAACCTTTTGGATGATTTCTGCCCCGGTCAGCCAGCGGTCGTATACGTGCTCGCGGTGGCGGCTCAGGTAGCCTCCGGAGGAATCGATGTATTCCTGGATGGAAAAATCCGCCGCTGAGGGCGAGTAGACCACCTCACTGTCCGGCAGGAGCGGCTGGTAGAGCAGCGTGTTCCGGATATACCCTGGAATGGTCAGGGACTGCCCCGGCGGCAGCAGCCCACCGCTTTTGAGTTTCTCATCAGAGCGAACCTGTTCGGGGGGGACGCTGAAACGGGCGCTGATAAATTCGAGCGTGTCGCCGGACTGGGCGTAATAAAGGAATTTCTCTTCTGTATCGTCAGCCTCGCTGTTCAGGAAAAATCCCGATTCCACCCCGTCTGGGTATGGGCTGCCCGATCCTGTCTGGAGGGGTTCAAGGCTGGGTTCAATATCTGGTTCCGGTGTCCCGTTCTGGGGGGATACCTGCGTTACTGCAGGCGTTCCGCTTGAACCTGTCGGGATAAGGTATTCCGCTTCTGTGGGTATGCTCTGAGCATCCGCAACCGCAGTCAGGGTCTGGGCTACGATCACCCCGAGCTGGATCTGCTCCCCCTGGTCCAGCCGGGCGCCTGTTAACGGCGGCATACTGCAGGCGATCGATATCAGGATCCAGATCGAGATTACGAATTGGAGCGGTTTTAATTTCATATAATCCCGGAATACACTACCGCAGTTCGTTGAATTCTAGATTTCATTTTACAAGCCTGGTTTTCATTATTTATTATTAAGCTATCCTGCAGAAATGCTGTCTGAAAGTAAAGTCAAATCGGATTGAGCAAGAAATAGGTGCTGAACAGAATGATCGTAAAAATTGTATAAATTGTCAGGACGTTATTAACATAGCGCTTCTCACTGGACAGCTCGGGACGCATATAAAGCGGAATGATAAAGGGCGGGGCAGAATCAGGAGTGTGAATATGGCAGCCTGAAAATATTCATTCAAACCCATTAATCGCTGGACAACGAAAGCGCTTAATAGTATTGCCAGCGGGAGCAGCAGCACCAGCCTGAGGCCGGTTACTGAGATCGCCTCGCCCATCCCGCTGCGGTCAAACTGGATCCCATAACCCACTATCAGTAAAATTAACGGCACAGTGAGGTTGCCCAGGTATTCAAGTGCGGTCATAACCCCGCCTGTTAGCGGCAGCCGGTACAACATTTCTGTAAGACCCAATAAATTCACCAGTATTCCCCCCAGGATGGCGATAATGACCGGCGATTTGAGAAAGGACGCCAGAAGAACCCGGTTATTTTGAATGCCGTCCCTCTTTTTAAGAAGTAACGCCAGAAATATAAACCAGATAAACAACTCGTGACCCAAATCAACAATCGCGATATATCCGATCTTATCCAGACCGTAGGCGCTCCCGTACAGGCTGATGCCTAACATACCGTATTCGAATCCCGTCATCAGGAACGGGAAATATTCATGCCCGCCGCCAAAACGAGGCGCAAGCAGTTTGCCGAGCCAGTACAATATCACGCAGAGCGAAAAAGTCAGGATAATAAAGAAAAGAAATTTAATTTCCAGGTCGACTTGCAGGAAGGACAGGAACAAAACAGCCGGCAGCGCCAGGTTTACAACAAGTTTTTTAATGTCATCAATGCTGTTTTCACTGATGAAATTCCTGCGGCGGAGCAAATAACCCAGAAATACCAGCAGCAAGATTGGAAGAACCTGGTTGATTATGTCGCTCATGTTTCGATCCGGTTTAACAACACCCAATGAAAAATTTTACCGGGAAGGGGCCAATCAGCTGGAACCGTTCAGTTGATGGCGCTTATATATCCGGTAACCGGCGGTTAACTGCTTCACGATCCTACCCAGCAGTTTGTCTCCAAGGTCACCCGGCTCTCCGCGGATTAACCTCTGGAACCGATTGGCTAACCCGGGCAGTGTCCGGTTCCCGGAAGTCGGTTCTTTGCTGGGCGGGATATCCCGCTTGATCACCCTCATGACCATCTCAACCATGTAGCCGGTATCATCCAACCTGTTTTCGTTCTCTTCAAACAAAGCCCACCATTTCTGGCAGTTGGCAGCCGCCTCCGCCAGGATCGAGTGGGCTTCTTCGCCCTTGATAACCCCGAAATGGCCCAGGCACAGGCTGTCGTACTCGACCTCAGCCAGGTAATCGATCGTGTTCTGGAAGGCGAGCGGGTCCCAGGCTGGCGGTTCAAAAGGCGGCAGGAACAGCCCGCCAGCGAGCTTGCTGCCGAGCGCGTCCCCGATAAAAAAATTGCCCTGGGTCTCGTCCAGCACGCCGATCTGGTCGTCGGTGTGGCCGGGCAGGGCATGGATACGCAGGGTGGTGCCGCCTACGGTCAGCTTTTCGCCGGGTTTGATCGGGACGACGTCAGTTATTGCCCGGTATGGCCCGTAGTCGAAGTCCCGGTTGTAGGTCTCGTCCGCCAGCAGGGGGATGGTCTGCGGGGAAGCCAGCAGGTCGAATCCTTTTTTCATCTTGGCAGCATGCTCCCGCAGTACCGGGATGCCCTGGGTGTGGTCGTAGTGGGCATGGGTCAGGATGACAATCTCCGGCGGAAAGGCTTTCATTTTTTTGAGCTTTTTGACCAGTTCCGGCGCTTCCTTGCGGGTGCCGGCGTCGATCAGGACATCCATGCGGTCCCGGATCAGGTAAACTGCCCCCATGCCTGCTACGCCGTACAGGCCAAAATCGATTAATGTTGTGGTCGGGTTGATCGGTCCGGGTATGCGGATGGCGGTCATGGTTTGCTCCGGGAAGGGATTGGTACCATTCTACTACGGCTGGTTAATAATTCGACCAGGATAGCACTCTCCTGAAATTGAAAGACCTGTAGGGCAGGTTTCCAAACCTGTCGGAAAGTGGTCCCCAAATAGACAGCGGCAATCCATTTTCAGCCGTGATATGGTAAAACAATAAATGATATTCTGGAAAACCCATCCAAAGCCAAAGTAACAGGCGGTGAAAAGATGAAAATAGATACCTTCGCGCTCGAACGCTACTTTGCAAAACACGAATTCTCAGCCCGCTACTTATTATCCAGCTCGGACTGCGAATCGCTCTCGCTGGCGGGACTGCTGGAGATGGCGGATGAAGAGACAGAAGAGCTCTGGGATGGATTAAAACTGGGCTACACCGAATCGCAGGGGCACCCACTGCTGCGGCAGGAGATCGCCGCCATCTATGAGAGCATCAGACCACAGGAAGTGCTGGTCCTTGCCCTGGAAGAGGGCATTTACCTGCTGATGCTGGCGCTGCTTTCAGCCGGAGACCATCTGATCTGCACCTTTCCGGGCTACCAGTCGCTTTACGAAGTGGCCCGCTCGCTGGGCTGCCAGGTCAGCTTGTGGCAGCCAGACGAGAGCCAGGGCTGGCGCTTTGACCTGGATTGGCTGAGAGAAACACTGCATCAAGACACCCGTCTGGTGGTAACCAACTTCCCCCACAACCCGACCGGGCACCTGCCGGAGGTGGACTGGTACCGGGAGATGGTGGAGATTGTCGGCGCGCACGGCGCCTACCTGCTCTCGGACGAGATGTACCGCTTTCTTGAATTTGGTGAACGCCAGACCCTGCCAGCCGGCTGTTACCTTTACGAGCGGGCGGTCAGCCTCTGCGGCCTGTCAAAGAGCTTCGGCCTTCCGGGGCTGCGCATAGGCTGGGTTGCTGCACAGGATTCGGGGGTCCTGGCGAAGATGGCGGAATTGAAGGACTACACCACCATCTGCAGCAGCGCTCCTAGCGAAATCCTGGCGCTGGTCGCCCTGCGGAACAGGGGGCGGATTGTAAAAGAACAGCTGCAAAGGCTGCACTGTAATTTGATATTAATGGAGCAATTTTTCCGGGATAGGAGCGACATCTTCGCCTGGAACCGCCCGGGCGGCGGCTCGGTCTGCTTCCCGCGCATGTTAACTGTTGAAAATACGCATGGGTTCTGCGAAAGTCTGGTGGCTGAGACCGGGATCATGCTGGCGCCCTCATCCGTGTTCCAGTTCGGGAACGCGCATGTGCGGATCGGTTTCGGACGCCAGGATTTGGCGGAGGTGCTGGGTTTGTTCGGGAAGTATTTGGACAGCGCTTTATAACCTGTCATTTCGACTGAAGAGCGGGCATTTCGCTGCGAATGGAGAAATCCTCAGGAAGTTGCCCTCATTGAATATCGCGAATTGGGCGGAAATTGTTGAAGAGAGAAGGGGAAATGTAGTCGCGTATAGAGAAGTTCAACATGATTATTAATTACACCGGGATCTCTCGACAGGCTCGAGATGACGGCAGAAAAGCGGCTCGAGATGACGGGAGAAAAGCGACTCGAAAAGAGTGGAGAAAATTGGCTTGTCGTGACGACAGAAGCGTCAATCCAAACCGCACTCAAGAGAGCCATGCAGCTCGCGAAGTGCGTAGCTCATAATTGGTGAATTCATAACTTTCGGCCAAATTTATCCGCTGGGATTATGGATGGTTGAAACAAAATCACCTGGAATGGGAGATCTATTCCTGCACGGTAAAGGGGATGAAGATCTGGTAATTGTCCCCCCCGCAGGAGTACTTGCCCGCCTCGATCAGGGCCTCATGGGCGTTAACCCGCCCCCAGCCCATGTACTGGTCCCAGCTGGTGGTGTCTTCGTTAGATGGCCCGACCTGGTCGTCGGCGGAAGCCTGCAGGATGTTCTTGACCTGGGGCCCGGTCAGGCAGGGCCGGTAGGAGATGATCAGGGCCGCTACGCCGGCTGCAGCCGGGGTGGCGCTGGAGGTCCCGTTCATACTGGAGAAGTAATCTCCACTGGCGTAACCGGCTGAGCCGGTCATGTCGGTCGACCACCATTTCACCCCCGGGGCGACCACATCCAGGCCGTTGCCGTAGTTGGAGCCCCACGGTTCACCATCGCAGCTGGAGGGGCTCTTGCGCTGGTCGCAGGGGCTTGTCGCGCCAACTGCGATTACGAGTTGATTACCTGCTGGGAATGGTAGGGAGTTTTCATTGTCGTTGCCAGCGGCAAATAGAACCACACTTCCCAACCCTCCTCTGCCTTTATTAATGGCATCAGTTATAGCGTTAGTGATAGGGGTGGATGGAAATTCGGGATTCATGCCCCAACTGTTGCTGAGCACGTCTGCGCCATTGTTCCACGCCCAAGAGATACCGTTTGCGATCCATGATTCGTAAGATACCCAATAAATATCATTTTGTGAGGAAGAATATGCAATCTGGACCGGCATCAGCGCGCAGTCCGGGCACACGCCCGCTACCCCCTGTGAGTTGTTCGTCTCTGCCGCCGCGATCCCGGCGACATTCGTCCCATGCGCATCCCAGGAATTGTTTGGATTAGCACTGCTGTCGTTTAGTACTTCAGTATGCGGGTTAACAATTTTGTCGTTCAGGTCCGGGTGGTTCAACTGGACGCCCTCATCGATAATAGCGATGACCGTGCCGCTGTCACCCCGGCTGATATTCCAGGCAGAACTGGTGTCCATGTCCGCATCCAGGGTTCCTGACCCGCCGGGCGAATTTCCTCCGCTGTTCTCCAAACCCCATTGTGAAGGAAAATAAGTATCGTTGGGGATGAATTCTTTTTTAATAAAACGGATAAAGTCTGGGGACGCATAAACCGTGAGATCGCTCTCATGATAGAGATTAGCTGTACCGACGGTATCTGCCCCAGATCCAACTCGCAGGATATATGTATTGGACAGAAGCGTTTCCTCAATTACCTCAACATTGTTTTTCGAGTTGAAAGCTTGGATATCCTCCATGCTTGCATTTGTTTTAAACTGAGCGATGAACTGTTCGGTTACAGTCATGCGTGTATCCCCAAGATCAAAAACTGGGTGCACTGATCGTACCCCAGGTTTTATTCGCAGCTCGTCCCGGATATTGAGCAGTCTTGCCTCGCCGACCCTGGAATCAAATTCGACCAGTTTTTGTTCGGGCTTCAGAATCTCCTTCATGCCAGCGACCGGGGCAATTGTTTTGATTTCCCTGCCGAGGTTATCCACCTCGGGAAGCGAGAGGTCCGCTTCGTACACGACTATCAAAGCATCTGTCGCCAGCGGCAGGGTTACTTTTTCATCCCCGACGTAGTACCAGGTAACAGGAGGCGGTCCATTAGCTGAAGGGTGGGCCGCATTCACCACTCGATAACTGGCGGCAGCCCCAACGGAAAATAGAGCAGTAAAAAATATCAAAACCATCGAAGTGGATATCTTGTGATGCGACACGTAAAGTTAAAACCTCATTTTTAGCGGATTGAGAATTTGTTGGTGGAGTTATTCTTGCAGTGTCTAATGCACAGCGGATTAGCAGTTTATACTACCAAATTGTGATTTTTGGCTTAAAAATGGCTATGAATTCATTTAAGGTATTTTAACCTATCCCCAAAATTATCGCCTTTTTGCTCACTTTTTTATAAAAATGCGTAAAATCAGCCTGGGAATTTATCCAAAATAGGTTTGATGCCTGTATCAAATCTCCGCTTCCAGCGAAGCCCATACACCAGGCATGGTTAATTTCTGGTACATTGTTTCCATTTGCTGTGGTTCGTAAGGCATATCGTTGTTCAGCCACCAGATTAAAAGGGTCATTAAAGAGCCAGCCAGGAAGTTCGCGGTCACAACCGCTGGGATCATGGGCCCTTCGGTCGCCGGATGAAGTTTCTCAATCTGCTCCTGGATGTGGTGGCACAAATGATTCTGGATCGCACTCACAATCACATCAATCCCTTTTCCACCGACAACTGCTTTATGCAGGTCAAACTGCTCCTGTGCATGCTGAAAAATGGGCAGGGTCGATAAAATTCGGGGCTGCGCTTCTTCCGTTCCTTTGCCTGAGGGTGACTTCTCGACTTCCCAGACCAGCCTGTGGACGATCTCCTCCATTCCGCTGAGCAGCAGGTCATCTTTACAGTTGTAATGGGCGTAGAAGGTTGAGCGGCCAATATTAGCGCGGTCGATAATGTCCTGAACGGTAATTGTGTCATATCCCTGCTCGACGATTAAATCTATCAGCGCTTCGCTCAAAAGCTGGCGGGTCCGAAAAACCCGGCGGTCAATTTTATTATTTGCCATCCCGGTACTTCCTTTTCCGTACAATTCTATAGATTTGTTTTTTATTGAACAAATATCAGGGTTTTGGTTATTGACGCAACCCGATCGACTAAATATACTTTTATCGAACACTTTGTTCAATAGTGAATAAATTATACATTAATAAAATAAGGTGTAAGCGAGATGGATTCGAAAAGAGAGCCCAACCATTCTCAACCAGAAACAGAAGGGCATACCATTCCATGGGCTTCGTTCTACGATTTTTCTGTAAAGCTGGTTTCGTTTGGAAAAGACCGGGAATTGCGGGAGGAGATAATAAAAATCGCCGGCATCCGGCCAGGGGAAAGGGTGCTGGATGTCGGCTGCGGGACCGGTGAATTAGTTCTCGCAGCGAAATCTTCGACCGGTTCTACCGGAGTGGTCCAGGGGATAGACGCATCTATTAACATGATTGAATACGCCCGGCAAAAGGCTGAACAGAAAGGAGCAGATGTCGAATTCAGGGTTGGTTTAATTGAGAATATTTCCTTTCCGGATAACTATTTTGATATTGTTTTAAGCAGCCTGATGATGCACCACTTGCCCGAAGATTTAAAGAAAAAGGGGTTAGCCGAGATTTTCAGGGTGCTGGCGCTTGGTGGTCGGCTGCTGGTGGTTGATATTGAGTCCACTCCCGGCGGGTCATTGGTTCAACGCCTTTCGGAGTTAATAATCCAGGTCCATGGAGGCCACCAGAGAATGCAGGGAGCAGTAAAAAAGCTGGCGCCCTTCGCCGATGAAGCAGGATTTGTTAAAGTGGAAACCGGAAAAATAAACCGCCAGTTTTCATTTATGAAAGGGGAAAAACCGGAGGCCGCCTGATAACCGCCGGGGGAGTGGAGTTTTCGCGATCGAATCAATAATACCGGATTGAATTTACTGGATACGAGATTTATATATGTTTGGATAATACAGAATGTCAAAGAACAAACCTCACAACCATAACGGAGACCATTACCACGACCACAGCCATGATGCTCACCGGGGAAATATCTGGGAGCGGGTCGCAGAGTTATTTCACATGGGCGGGCACACACACAGCCACGCTGAACTTGCTGCAGACCAGGCTTTCCTTGACAACAGAGAAGGTATCAGGACTGTCTGGCTTGCCATAGCGGCCCTGACGATCACCTCGATACTCCAGATAATTATTGTTATGTGGAGCGGCAGCGTTGCATTATTCGCCGACACAGTTCACAATATTGGCGATGGATTGAATTCGGTACCGCTGTTGATCGCATTCTACCTGGCTGGACGGGCAGCTACCCGCAGGTATTCTTATGGATTTGGTAAAGCGGAAGATATCGCAGGAATTTTTATTGTCCTTTCGATATTCTTCAGCGCTGTGGTGATTTTCTGGGAATCCTACCAAAAACTACTAAACCCCGAACCGCTGGCAAATCTGGGATGGATTGCAGTTGCAGCCCTGGTTGGTTTCCTGGGGAATGAGGCTGTCGCCCTGCTGCAGATAAGGGTTGGTCGTAAAATCGGTTCGGCCGCCCTGGTCGCGGATGGCTTCCATGCCCGGACGGATGGCCTGACCTCACTTGCAGTTCTGCTTGCCGCCGCTGGATCCTGGCTGGGATACCCGATGATTGACCCTATCATTGGGATATTGATCGGTGTGGCAATCCTTTTTATCACCCGCGATGCGGCCGTCGCGGTCTGGTACCGCCTGATGGATGCAGTTGATCCGGGATTGTTATCCAGGGCGGAAGAGGTCATCAGGCAGCAGGAGGGTGTGGAAGCACTTCGCCGCCTGCGGATGCGCTGGATAGGACACTGCCTGCATGCAGAGGTGACCATTGCTGTTGATCCATTGCTGACAACAGTCCAGAACCACCAGATTGCCGAGAAAGTGCGCCACGAGCTCTTCCACCAGATCCCAAATATGCGCGAGATTCTGGTTCATATTGATCCTTGGGAGGAAAAACCTGAGTCTGCCCACCAACTCACCATTCACCATGAATCTGTCCCGCGCTTGCTGGAATAATAATTCCCTTCCCACGGCGGCTTTCGGGGCCCATCTGGAACCCTTCCACGGCATACCCACATTCATGCGCCTGCCAGCTACCCGCGACCTGGTGGGGGTGGACCCCGCTATTATGGGGGTTCCTTAAGACAGCGGCGCCAATTTCCGGAGCGGGGCCTGCTTCTTACACCACTATCAACGCATCTGTCGCCAGCGGCAGGGCAACTTTTTCATCCCCGGCGTAGTACCAGTAAACGGGAGCGGAATCGGGCGGCGCTGCGTTTGCAGCCTGGACAGGCTGTTGAATTATCATCCCCTCGGCGGGGAAACCGCCAATGACCAGGAAGAATAACAGGATATATACAGCGAATTAGTTTAAAAAATACGCAAATGTATTGATTAATCTGTCCATTATCCGAACTGAGAATTTTCATTGCAAAAAGGTTCGTTTTGTGAGAAAAATTTGGCAGTTCTCCCCCCAGAAGGCCGGATTAAATCGCCGCCAGGAATATCTGGATACCCGCCTCGCTCAAATCGAGGCGGGTGCTGGCTGGCAGGGCGTCGTCTGTGATCAGGAAGTCCACTACCGATAAAGGCGCTACTTGTATAGTAGCCTCCTGCTCAAAGGTGGTGTGGTCAGCCAGCAGATAGACCTCACGTGCTGATTGGATCATCGCTTTTTTGACCGCCACCTCCGAGATATTCGTGTGTGAGAGCCCAAAATCGAAGGATATGCCGGCGACGGTCAGGAAAAATTTGTCCGCCCGCAGTTCATTCAACGCTCCTTCGGCATTGGGTCCTACCAGAAGCTCGGTGCTGCGGCGAAAAGCTCCACCGGTGAGGATCAGTATAATTTCTGGATTGTTTTTTAATATGTTGAATACCTTGATGGAGTTGGTGATCACAGTTATGTCTTTCTGGGATAAAAGCTCCTGCGACAGGTACACTGCCAGAAGGCCTTCGTCAAGAATTAATACCTCTCCCGGTTTGACCATCATTGCAGCCTGGCGGGCGATCTCGCGCCTGCGCAGGTCCAGTTCATTTGCCAAATCTTTATCCACATCCACAACCTCCACCTCAATATTCAATTTACCTGCATACTGTGTCATGTATTTTGTCAGGCTCTGGTACCATTCGTGTTCCATGAAGGGTACGATGAAACCGATCCTTTCCGGCAGCTTACGCCTTGGGATGGATTCGCACGAGAGGATGTCAATCGGGAGTTCCAACTGCTCGCAAATAATGTCCATGCGGGGTGCCCAGCCATCCTTTTCCCTTATATACCAATGCGGCAGGGATTCGGTTGTCAGCACAGCGAAAGGTGTCTCAAATTGCTCCGGAAGAGGCTCCTGGTTGTACGCCTGGGTAGCAGCTTCCACGCAGACCGGGCCCACTATTTCCGGGAACATTGCAAGTCCGGCTTTGCAGTACTCTCCCTCGAAAAGGGCATTTTTGAGCGAGTCGCCTTCCAGACCGAACGGTAACACCAAAATTTCTCCCGGATCGATTTGATTATCCCGGCAGGCATCCAGTGCGCCGAGGGCGGTTATATCGTTAATTGCGAAGATAATATTGATGTCCTCATATACCGCCAGGGCATCTCTTGTAAGCTGATATGCGGTCCGGTAACGCGACTGGGCGTTAAGCGAAAGGCGCTGCTCTGCGCCAGGGATCACTTCCTGCAGCCCGTGAAAAAATGAACGGCTGCGGGTCTGGGTGTTAGAAAGCTGGTAGGAAAGATCCAGTACGACCGCTTTCCCCTGCCAGTGGTCCTGCGCATAGCTGCCAATCCAGCGGCCCAGCTCAAGACCGGCAATCTGGTTATTAATACCAACGAATGACCCTGTCCCGGGCAGCAACAGCGATTCTGAAAGCACGGGGATATTCTTTTTACTGAAGCGGTCCACCAGCAGGCGGTCATACCTGGCATTCACCGAAGAGGCCACCAGTACATCCACCCGGTCAACCAGTTTTCCTTCAGGTTTGGTCGAAAAAGATAATTCGTCATCAGATCTTTCAGTTCGTTTCCGTGAAATCAGGGCTGCCGCCCCGCCAAATGTGCGCCGGAGGAGCGTTTGTCCTTCCAGGCGGTCCAGGTCGCGGCGGATCGTCATATCGGATACCTGGAACAGCTCTGCGAGTTCGGCTACACTTGCGAAACCGCGCTCATTCACTAATTTTTCAATATTTTCTCTTCGGGTCTGTGTCGCCATGTAAACTCCTTTAAATCGCGGCGAGGTTCGGGTATAACCCATTATATCCTTAATAATGTTAAAAGTCAAACAATTCTTTCGAGAATATGTTAGATATTCAACATAAACAATTGACATTATGTAAATATTGTGCTATTATGAACAATGGTGGGCTGCGTTTCAATTTTTTTCAAATTGACTTTATTTGCAGCGAAGGACTGCGGAATACATATGGAGAAAAAAGGAGGTGCATAATCGGAGAATACTGTCGCTGGAACCGACCAAAATATTTAACATACGATAAAAATTGGAATGGAGAAGACAAAAATGAATAAGAAAATAATCACATTATTTATCAGCCTGCTGGCGGTTCTGGTGCTGGTTTTAGGCGCCTGTGTACCGCAAACTACCCCGACTGTGGAAGAAATGGAAGAGGCTGAGCCTGCTGTGGAAGAGCCGGCGGCTCCGGAGGAACCGGTCGAAGAAGTAGTGGAGGAGCCGGTTGAAGAAGAAGCCGAAGCGCCCGCCCCTGAAGAAGAGGCGGAAGAAGCACCGGTTGAGGAAGCCCCTGAAGAAGAGGTCGTAAAAATTGGCTTCCTGGCGGGAGTGCAGGATCCGTTTTACTTCACCATGCAGCGCGGCGCCGCCCAGGCGGCAGCCGATCTGGGCGCGGAGCTGGTGGTGCAGATACCGGACAACTGGAACGCCACGGTGCAGACGCCTATGCTGGATGCGATGGTGGCGCGCGGCGACCTGGACTTTCTGTTCTTGGCGCCTGTGGACAAAGAAGCCATG
>Ga0180437_10001162_pt1 | contig 45692 bp, 59 predicted proteins | sample SS_ome_4_FD_132410 | JGI IMG/M metagenome (GOLD analysis project Ga0180437, IMG submission 132410) | Hypersaline lake sediment archaeal communities from the Salton Sea, California, USA - SS_3_D_1 metaG | ecosystem: Environmental > Aquatic > Non-marine Saline and Alkaline > Hypersaline >... | reverse complement strand
TAGGTTGTTTTGAAAGTTGGGTGTGGATGTATATATGCCTGACAACAGATAGTACCAATTTTACTTCAAATATATTGACAAACTTATAAAAAAAGGTTAATCTATAAATTATGGAAATTCTAAATATTTTTGATAAAAAATGTAAGATATGTAAAAAATGGATAGAAACTGCTTATGTTAGTAGACAAGCCAAATCAGGTAAAATCAATCTTTACCATTATTGCGTTAAAACTAAAAAAATGTGGATTAATTCCGTTTGTCCCAATTGTGTTGCTGACAATAAAAAAGAAAAAAGGAAGCTAACTCCTCGATTTTCAAAGATTTGGTGGTGGAAATGTGAATATTGTAATAAAACTTTTTACACAAAAACATCTAGAAAATCAAAGGTTTGTTCATCAAAATGTCGTCAAAATCTTTTAGAAAAGACAACTAACTACTATTCTAACTATCAAAAATCCAAAAGTAAGAATTGTGATAAAGTATGTCAAATTTGTCATAAAAATTTTAAAAGTCGAAATCCTAATAAAAAAAATTGTTCAGAAATATGTCTAAAAGAAGCTAAACGTCGATTATCACGAAAAAGATATCAACCTAAAACAAAAAATTGCTCAGTTTGTAAAAAAGAATTTCAAGGAAAGTCTAGTTATTGCTCAGAAAACTGTAAGCCTAAGAAAATAATCTAAAAAAATCTAATAAGTTTGATGGAACTTATGAAAATAATTCCTGGAAAATAGCTTAACTTTAATCGGTTTTTATGTTAAAATCCTTTCTGGAGGTTATTTTGGATTTAAAAATTGGAGCTTATTATAAAAATTTTACAAAATATTCTCCAAATGATTATTGTATAATTAGAATAACCCAAGAATATGATGATAGATACTTTTTTGAAGTCATTGAGGTACATTCTCACTGGCGATACACAAATTCCTCATTCCACAAATTTAATCCCGATGAAATATTTATAGAATTAAAAGCGTATGGAACGCCTTTATATAATGTGATAAATACATGAATATACAAGAAAATGAGTATTATAAATCCATTGAAACTAATATTATTTTAAAATGTATAAAAATTGATGGTACATTATTTCACATGCAAGTGGAGAATTATGGTGATTTTTTAGATGATCTTACGATATTTTTAGTTATTTTTGATGATCTCAATATTATTGAATTAAATTCGGCATTATCAGGAGATTGGGATTTTCTAAACTCACTTAAACATATGAAAAGTTATAAAACCCCCCTATATAAAACTCTAAATACATGAATATACAAAAAGACCGATATTATAGAATAAAAAATACAGATATGCTATTTATGTGTTTAGATGATAATAGTTCGCATATTCTTCTCAAAATATTGAAATGTGGAACAAACGAATCCTCTCTTCTGTCTATTCTTCCTTTTTTAATAGGTAAAGATACTTTAAAAATAATTTTTAAATTTAAAAAAGATCGGGAATTTCTAAATTCTCTAGAGGAAGTAAAGGTTTATAGTTCCCCTTGTATAAAATAGTTAATTATTAAGTAATTTATATAACTTAGAGCGATATTTTCTAGCCAGGGTAACTTTATAAATACCGTAGCCGAGATGTGGACTTAGGTAAACGCGGTCTTCTATGGGGTCTTGCCATCCTATTACCTTATCTAAAAATCCGGGACTTACCTCAAAAAGAAGGTCTTTAGGATCAAAGTTTTGTTCATAGCACTGTCTAAGGTATAATTCAAACTCAGTTCTATCGTGAAAAATATGGTTTTTATTTAAAATCATTGATAGTTTTCCATAAAGGCGTACCGTAAGCTGAGAATTTTTTATAAAATTTAAAGAATTCTTTAAGATTATAGTTGCTTAGGTATGGAAATTTGATGCTTTCTGAGCCTATTTTTTCAAGTTTTATGCGGACTATCCCGTTCATTACTGAGCAAACTTGTATTATTCTTTGGTTGTATTTGTGTTTGTAGTAGCGTTTTCTCATAATTTTTGTTTGTAATTTAGCTTCTAAAAAAATTATATCGAAAAATTTGCAAAGAGTCAAATGTTTTGATATTATAGTTTTGATGTTAGAATTAAAAGATATATATCCCGGTTTTTATTACAATCCAATAGATAAAGATGTGGTTCAAATATTAGAAGTTATTGATTTAGCTCCCAATTTAGATACAGAAGTTTTAGAAGTTCGATATAAAGTTGTAAGTGACCCTAATAATTTTTGGGGCATTGGAAACTTAAATGTTGAAAATTATGGAAGTTTATGGAAAATAATTGATTTTCGTAATGTTGTTAGATTGCATGGTTATGATAGTAAACTATGGAAATTATTAAATTCTTAATGATTTATTTTTTTCCAAAGTGGTGTTTGTTCTATAATTAAATCAAAATGATCTATATATTTTTCAATAAACACTTGAATAAATAGTTGATTAAAACTCAAACTTCTTTCATATTGAAAATTACTTAAGATAAATCTTTCAGCTTTTTCTAAGTTTTTTTCATCACTTACAATTCGTAAATTTTTAAAACTAGTTAATATCTTGTCTTTTAATTCATTTCTTCTTATTTTTTGAGAAACTTTACTACTGTCTCTAAGCTCTTGTAGTTCTTTTTCTATCTGTTTATAATGCTTACCCATACCTATACTCATGTTTTCTATTAGAAACAATTCTAGGGCTATTTTTGAAAGCCTCAGAGTGTCTTCTATATTTCGTTTAAGACTTTATATAAAGGCTGTTTTTGAGCTTCTATTTTTTTCATCTCATGTTGAGCTTGTTTTTTTCCACACTTACAGAATTTTTCAACTACATATCCAATTTCTAAAGGATTTGTTGAAAATATATAATTACGTGATATTTCTAATTCTTGATTATTAAAACCAAAAACACAACCATCAAATGGATATAAATCAGTTCTTATTGTAAGTGTTGGATATATTGTTTTTAAATGACGAATAATTGTATCTAATTCAAATATAGTATTACTCATTTAATAATTTCCACAATTTAGTGTTTTGTCCAGGAGAATATCCCCAGTGTGTTTCTAATAATCCATAAGTTAAAGAATCTCGGGTACCGTCTTCATATTTAATATCTACCCAACCATCACGTCTAATTGCTTTTATTTGAAGTCTATTCCTTCCCACTGGTGCAGTTTCTCGTAAATATCTATCTAAAATTACAAGAGTATCTAACTCTTTAAATTTAAAATTCATCATTGACTGCATTCCAAAGTTTACTACTTCTTGATTTTATAAAGTTTTTAATAATTTCTTGAGACTCTTCATCAAAAAATCTCAAAGGAATACTACCATTTATACCTCGAAAGTGTATAAAAATCAACTGTGGATCGCTTCTGTGTTTTTGAATTTTAGTAATGTCTTCAACTGAAAACATATCGGAAGTTATAGGATTTAGTATATCCCCATCATTTTTTACAAGAGTTTTTCTTATATGTTCATATATTCCATCTTTTTTCATTTTACTATTTTACCACATCTTTTACATATAAATATATGTTTTTTCTTATAAAAACTATGAAAACCAAAAAAACAAAAGGTTTTAAGATTCTTGATTTTTTGTATTAATCTTCCAAACATTTTTCAATTTCTTTGCCAATCTTATATGATCTTCTTTTTTTTCAAGAGAAAGTTCATCTATAAGACTTCGAATTTCTACAAGATCTTGTTTAAATTCAGTATTTCCATTCATATAAAAACTTAACATTTCTTCTAATTTATCCAATTTTTTTAGAATATTTTGTATTCTTTTCGAGTTTTGCATAAGGACTCCTAAGTGCCCAAGTTTCGCAACTAAATGAATTATTAGTACTTTTATTTAAAGTAACATTGTTATCCATCATATCTTCAGCACACATTTGAGAAACTTTATACCAAACAAAATCTATTTCTTCAGAATTTAATACAGATCTATTAATAACATACTGAGTATTTTTAGTATAATAGATCCACTTTTCTTCCCAAGCTTCAACTAAAGCTTCGCGAACTTTAATATCAGTTTCTTTTATGATTAATTTTAATTCAATTAATGCATCATGTTTCATGACAAATCCTATGACAGATACAATGGTTGTTTTCAGTATATCTCATATATGTGTCACTCCTCTTTTTTTCTTGTAGAAGTGTCACTTTTTTTTGAAGTAGTAAAATTACTGTAGATTTATTCCCAACTGTTTGAGTCTTTCTTCTTGAATTATAGCTTTTTCAAGTTCATCAATGTAGTATTCTACAGTTTCTTCTGTACAACCAAATGCAAATATAATATACTCTACTCTTATTTTTCCCATCACTTCTAGTTGTTAGTTGGTTAGTAACTTAGGCATGGTTTCCTAAGATTATACCAAGAACGGTGCGTCATGTCAAGTAAAAAATACTAATATTCTTAATTAACAACTAATTATGATGGTTAGATACTTTTCCATCTAGAGATAATAGTTGACATTTCTACCTAAATACTTTATTATGGCGAGATAAATACTATTTACCAAAGGATTTATATGAAAACCCTCAAATATTGCCTTTTTGGCATTTCTTTTGTATATTCTTCATTTATGATCTATAAAACTCCTAATTTTGCAGATTCTTTAATTATTGCTTCATTTTTATTAGGATTAGTATCTATGCTTTATTTAGATAAAAAATATCCAGATCAAGTTAAACAGTCAGAACTTTCCAAACTTGAAGAAGAAATGAAAATTGAAAGAATGAAATTAAGTATTGAACAGTTAAAAGAAAATAATCTTAGAGAAAAATCTATTAGAGATTCGAGAACTGCTGCTATGGGATATAGTGAAGGTAAGCATATCAAATTTTAGGAATTATTATGACAAAACAAATAGATAACTTACTAGAAGAACTTGAAAAAAAAGCTTTAGATATCGAACTAGCTGAAGAAATTACTGAACTTCAAAAAGAAGTTATCAGCTTAAGAAAAACTCTAGAATCTTATGGAATTAGAGAAGAAATGCATGTTACTAATATCGAATTTATATGTCAAAAAGAATTAGATAATTTGAAAAAAAGAGCTATGGGTGGAGGTCTATCTTCAGATGAAGCTAAGGTATTTGATCTACTTCATAAAAATCTTAGAATGGTAAGAGGTAAAATTAAGAAAAAAGACTTACCATCAAAAGAGACTACTGAGAAGGAATTATTGAGAATCGTTGATGAAACAAAATAATTTAACTAAAAAACAAGCAATTGATAAATTATGGAGATTAGGAAATCTTGAATGGAAACTTCGTGGTATTCAAAAAGAAATGAGAAAATCGATTATCGAAAATCCAGGAAAAAGATCTACATTTTTAGTGTCTCGAAGAAGTGGTAAGTCTTTCACGATGTGTGCAGTGGCTACTGAGACATGCATTAAGACTCCCAACAGTATTGTTAAGTATGTTTGTCCTAAGCAAAAAATGGTGAAAACTATTGTAAATCCAATTATGAGAGTTATTTTAGAAGATTGTCCAATTGATTTAAAACCAGAATATAAAGAAGCTGATAAGGTTTATCGATTTCCAAATGGTTCAGAAATTCAATTTGCTGGATCAGATAGTGGTAATATTGAAAACATTAGAGGAGGATTCTCTCATCTTTGTTTGGTAGATGAAGCAGGTTTTGTTGATGATTTAAATTACGCAGTATTATCTGTCTTATCACCTACAACAAAAACAACTGGTGGAAAAATAGTTCTTGCATCTACTCCAAGTCGAGAACCAGATCATGAATTTATGGTAGATTTTGTTGCCCCAGCTGATGCTGAAGATAAATTGATAAAGTATACAATCTATGATAATCCTATGTTTACTGATGATATTATTAAAGAAACCATTGATGAATATCCAATGGGAAAAGATGATCCACAATTTAGGAGAGAATATCTATGTGAGAGTGCAATTGATTCAGAAATAATGGTAATTCCAGAATTTAATGATGCACTACAAAATGATATTCTAAAATCTGTTGATTTACCTCCTCATTTTGATATTTATATTTCGGGAGATCCAGCTGCAAAAGATTTAACGGCATTATTATTTGGTTACTATGATTTTTTGAATTCTCAATTAGTTATATTAGATGAGTTAATTTTGGGTGGTGAAGGAACAGATATTACAACACAAGATATAGCTGATGGTATTAAAAGAAAAGAAAAATTACTATTTACGAATAAATTAACTGGAGAAGTTCAGCAGGCATATTTAAGAATTATGGATAATAACAACCTTATTCTTTTAAATGATTTATTTACAGAACACGGATTGCATTTTATTCCAACAGCAAAAGATAATAAAGAAGCCCAAATTAATAAAACTCGAATGTGGCTTAAACAAGGACGAATAATTATTCATCCAAGATGTGTTAATTTAAAATATCACATTAAAATGGCTAGATGGCAAACAGATCGAAATGGTAATAGAAAAGGTTTTCAACGAGTAAAGGCAACTTCTGATGGAAGACTAAAAGCCAATCACTGTGATGCACTAGATGCATTATTATATATGGTTCGAAATATTGATGTTAATAAAAATCCATATCCAGCTAATTATTTTGAATTAACTGGAGGAGATATTCATCATCCAAATGGAATGGAAAATTCTATCGATTCTGATATTAAATCAATAATGTATGGAATATGTGGTAAAAAAAGAAATAACAACTAAATATAAAATAGGATTATATTATGTCAATTTACAATCGACCTTCTCAAAGTGGTGATACTTATTTTGCAGCAGATAAATCTGATAAATGTGTAGATTATCTAATGAAAAAAAGTAACTATTGGTTTAATTTACTTAATTCTAATAGATATCTTGATAAACTAACTAAAAGTTGGGAAGCTTATCACGGTTCTTATTATTCATCTAGTTATACTGATTCACACTCAATTAATTTTGGCGGAGAATCGGGAGAACTTGCAAATATGGCAGTTAATCACTATAGAAATATAGCAAGGCATATGCATACTATGATTACATCTAGTCGTCCTAGTTTTCAAGCTCGTTCTATTAATACTGACTATAAATCTCAAGTTCAAACCACTTTAGCGAATGGCTTATTAGAGTATTATCTTAGAGAAAAAAAGATGGAAACATTTCTTAAAACGGCAGTTGAATATGCTATTGTTTTAGGTTCTGGATATGTAAAAATGGAGTGGAATGCAACATCGGGTAAAATATATGATTATATAGAACCTTCTGAGGATAAATTGTATGATTATAATGACAAAGGTGAACCAATTGATGAACAAGGAAATAAACTCAGTCCTTCACCTGTTTATGAGGGAGATGTAGAGTTTACAAATTTATCACCATTTGATGTTGTTTTTGATAGCACTAAAGAATCTCCAATGGATCATGATTGGGTATTATGTAGATCGTTTAAAAATAAATACGATCTTATTGCTAAATATCCAGAACTTAGAGAAGAAATTTTAAAAATAAGAACAAAAAGTGATAATTATTACTATCGAATGTCCCTTACTGCACTTGATGAAACTGTTGATGTTCCTGTTTATGAGTTTTATCATAAAAGAACAGAAAGTCTACCAGAAGGTCGATATTTACTTTACTTAGATGAAGATACAATTCTAATGGATACAATTATGCCATATAGAAGTCTTCCAGTTTATCCAATTATGCCAAGTCATTATTTAGGAACGCCATATGGTTATACTCCAATGTTTGATTTAATGCCAATGCAAGATGCTGTTAATAGTTTATATTCAACAATCTTAACTAATAATAATGCATTCGGTGTTCAAAGTATTCTGAGTCCTAGAGGTAATGATATTCGCATAAATCAAGTAGAAGAAGGACTTAATTTTATTGAATACAACGCAAGAGTTGCTGGTGGGGCAGATGGTCGTCCAGAAGCACTACAACTTACAAGAACTGCACCAGAAACTTATCAATTTTTACAAATGCTTGTTCGTGATATGGAAACAATTTCAGGAGTAAACTCAGTTGCTAGAGGAAATCCAGAAAGTTCGTTAAAATCAGGAACAGCTTTGGCGCTAGTTCAATCTCAAGCATTACAATTTATGTCGGGATTACAACAATCTTATGTAACAATGATTGAAAATATTGGAACAGGACTTGTTGAGCTTTTACAAGATTTTGCTAAAGTTCCAAGAATTGCTGCTATTGCAGGAAAATCAAATAAAACAAAAATGCAGGAATTTTCAGCAAAAGATATTCATACAATTAATCGAGTTGTTGTGGATGTAGGTAATTCGTTAGCGCAATGTTTAGCTAAAGACACGCCAGTATTAATGTATGATGGATCTATAAAGATGGTTCAAGATATTAAAATTGGTGAAAAAGTAATGGGACCAGATTCTAAACCAAGAACTGTTGAAAATGTGAATTCTGGTAGAGAGGAAATGTTTGATATTACTTCTAAATGTGCTAATCGTAATATAAAGTATACTTGTAATAAAAGTCACATTTTAACATTAAGATATTGTTCGGATGATGATCGATATAATGTAAAAAAAGGAGACATTTTAGATCTATCTGTTGGAGAATACTTAGAATTACCAGAAAGACACAGAAGATTACTCCAAGGATTTACAACTAGTGTGGAATTTGAACAAAAAGAAACACAAGTTCCTGCATATATTTTAGGAGCCTGGTTGGGAGATGGAACTTCAGAAACAACAGCTTTGACAACAATGGATGATGAGATTTATCTTGAATGGTCAAATTATGCATTTAGTATTGGAATGCAAATTAGAAAACAAGAAACTAAAAATCAATCTAATACATATTTTATTACCTCAGGACAAGCTAGTGGTGGACATGATAGAAATCCATTAATGAATGAATTTAGATCTATGGAAATTATTGGAAATAAACATATTCCAGAAATTTATCTAAAAAATGATAGAAAAACTAGATTAGAACTACTTGCTGGTTTAATAGACACTGATGGAAGTTTGGTTGATAATACTTTTGTTTTTACTCAAAAAAGTAAAAAACTCATAGATCAAGTTGAATATTTAGCTAAATCTTTGGGATTTAGAGTTACTAAAAAACTAGTTGAAAGAGAGTTTAATGATAAAGAAGCTAATATCTATAAACTTAATATTGGTGGAAATACTTGGGATATACCAACTAGATTACCAAGAAAACAAGTTAAGAAAAAAGATAAAATAAAAAATTGGAATAACTATGCTATTAATGTTAATTCAATTGGTATGGGAACTTATTATGGATTTACACTCAAAGAAGAGCCCCATTTTCTTCTTGGTGATTTTTCTGTAACACATAATACTACAGCTGGTCGAGTGCAGATGGCAGATAATTTAATTCAAATGGGTGTTGTAACTAATCCTGAACAATATTTTAGTGTTATTAATTCGGGAAGACTAGAATCAATGACAGAAGGTGCTAATAATCAAGCATTATTGATTCGAGCTGAAAATGAAAGATTAGCCGATGGCGAGACTGATGTTGTGGCAACTGCTGTAGATAAACATTCTCTGCATATTCGTGAACATATGAATGTACTTGCCGATCCTGATCTTAGAATGGATGCTGAACTAACAAAAAGAGTGTTATCTCATATACAGGAGCATATACTTTTATTACAACAAACAGATCCAAATTTACTAGCATTGATTGGTGAACAACCTTTGAGTCCTCCAGGAGGAACACCTATTGGTCCTCAAAGTGGACAACCTGAACAACCAAATCAATCTTTACAACCTATGTCAAATGTTACTCAAAATCCAATTGCAGAAAGTACGCAGGTTCAGGGTTCTATTCCAGAACCAGCTCAACCACCGATAGATCCTGCAACTGGATTACCATTTAAGGGACAATAAAAAAAAGACCTACCCATTATGGATGGTCACTTAATAATATATCCCAAAAAAAAAGGGACTATTACAGGAGTTAAATTATGTCAGAAAATGTAGAAACACCAATTGTAAATGATGCAATTACTTCAGATGATGCTGGATTTTCTAGTAATGCTGGTGATCAAGTGATTGAACAAGCTGCTGATTCATCAGAATCGATTGTAGAAGCTCAAAATGAATCACAAGTTTCTGAGTCAGAAGGAGTGCAGGCTGAAAACAGTGAAGAATTAAAAGAAGAAATTCAAGAAGCTATTGAAGATGGTGCCACACAAGAAGAAATTCAAGATATGATCAAAGAATATACTATTAAGGTAAATGGTCAAGAAAAAAAAGTAAAACTAGATTTTGCAAATGAACAAGATATTATAAGAAAACTTCAATTAGCTGAAGCTGGTCAAAGTGCTATGCAAAAACAAAAAGAACTAGAAAAAGCTTATGAAGAAGAGGTTCGTAGTCTTTTACAAGATCCTAGAGCTGTTTTGGAAGAACTAGGACTTGATCCTTTAAAGTTGGGCGAAGAATGGATTCGAAATGAAGTTGAAGAAAGAAAAAAATCTCCAGAATTAAGAGCAAAAGAACAACTTGAACGAGAATTGGCTAAAGCCAGAGAGGAATTAAAAAGAAAAGAAGATGAAGCTAGAGATGAAAAAATGGCTAGACTTGAGGCTCAAGAATCATCTAAATTAGAGAATGAAATTGAAGCAGCTCTAGATGCTCATAAAAATCTTCCAAGATCTCAAAAAACAGTAGCAAGAATTGCTGATGCGATGTTGTGGGCAATTGAAAATGCTGAAAGTCTTGGTTATGATCCGAATGAAATTCAAGTTGAAGATGTTATTCCTTCAGTTGAACAAGAAATTAGAGAAGAATTAAGAGAATTTATGGGTCAACTTCCAGAAGAAACTATGGAAGAATATATTGGTCAGCAAAATCTGGAAAGAATGAGAAAGAAAAGACTTAGCACAATGAAAACAAATAATGTTAGTAGTGTAAAACCAACAACACAAGGTGTTGAAAAAAAAGAAGAATCTAAAGTAAAAAAGAAAGTTAGATCGAAAGATTATTTTAGAAACCTATAATTTAACAACTATAGGTAGGAAACTATTGTCTTATCAAAGGCGGCTCTTTCATACCCCTTATGGATTGAAGGATACCAAATGAGAATTATAGATATATAGTTACTATTTTTAGTAATTGTACTTTTATAAGTATTTGTATTTATTATAAAAAGGAGAAGAAAATGGATAGCAAAAACATTACAAATCCACGTCTAGCTGATTTGCTTCTTACTTCTTACACATTTGCTGCCGCAGTTCAAGATATTCCTGGTGCCAGTATTGTTTCTGACAATGTTGAACTAGTTCTTGCTGAATTTGGCGATGATGCTGAAGTAGTAGAGGCTCGTTTTGGAACTGAAGTTGCCACATTAAGTGAAGCTTCTGGTGTCGCAACTCTTGACTTTACATCTGCTGTTACAAGTTCTGATGTAATTCAAGTTTCTGTTAGATCACCTAAATCAATATAATTTTAAACAAGAAGGAGTTAAATCATGGCACAAACTAATAATGATTTTACAACAATGAACTCCATCTTTAAGGAAGCATACGCTGATCGCGTAAAAGACCTTATTCCTGATGGTGTTAAACTTTTAAACATGATAAGCTTTACTTCGGCTGAAAAACAGCCTGGTAACCTTTATCATCAACCTGTTACTCTTGGACTTGAGCACGGATTTACTTATGGTGGAACTGGTGGTGCTGCTTTTGCTCTACGAAATGGCGTTGCATCTTCTCATGAAGACGCTCAAATTCGTGGACATGAAATGGTTCTACGTTCTTATCTTTCTGTAGGAGCTGTTTCTCGTTCTCGTGGTAAAAATTCTTTTATCCAAGCCTCTAAGCTTATCGTTGAAAATATGCTTAAGTCTTTCGCTCGTCGTCTTGAGGTTCAACTCATGTACGGACAAGCTGATGGTGGTATTGGTGTAATCGAATCTATTGCAACTAATACAATTAAAATTGAAGACCACGAATGGGCACCTGGAATCTGGTCTGGTTCTGAAAAAATGCCTATCGAAATTAGAAGTTCTGCTGGTGCTCTTAGAGGTGAAGCTGAAGTTACTGCTGTTCGTCTTTCTGATAAAGAAATTGATGTTGACGCTGTTCCTGCTGGTTCTGTAGCTACTGACGTTCTTTTCTATGCTGGTGCATTTGGTAAAGAATTTGCTGGTGTTCATAAAATTATCACCAACACTGGGGTACTTTTTAACATTGATGCTTCTTCATTCTCTCTTTGGAATGGTAACACTGTTGAAGTTGGTACAAACTTCTCTGGTGGTGAAGCAGTTCTTTCTTTTGCTAAACTAGAAGAAGCTATTGCTGTTGCAATGGAAAAAGGACTTGCTGATGAGGACGTTTACGTTCTTTGTAATCCAAAGTCTTGGAATAACCTTCTTACTGAGCAAACAGCTAAGAGACGTTATGATAGTTCTTACTCTGATGCTAAACTTGAAGATGGTGCAAAGGCTCTTACTTTCTATGGTCAAAATGGTATGATTGAAATTCATTCAACTATTTACTGTAAAGAAGGTTTTGCTTATGTAATTCCAATGAGTTGCTATACTCGTATTGGTTCTTCTGATGTTACACTTGAGCAGCCAGGATTTGAAGGTAAGTTCTTGAAACTACTTGAAAATGCTAACGCTTATGAAATGAGAGCTTATACAGATCAAGCATTGTTCTGTTCTCAACCAGGTACATCAACTCTATTGACTTTTATTAAGTCTTAATAGTCTTATTCTAGACAAACAATGGGGTGACGCAATGTCACCCCTCTTTTTCATTCATATTTCTTTTTTCATCTTCTTTTCTATGAAGATTTGTCTTAATTCTTGAGATTAACAACTATATATAGAGTATATCGTAGGAGTTCAAATGTCAAAACAGCTACAAATTGGCTCAACTGTTTATGATTATCCTGAACAGGGTGATAAAGCGGGATGGGGGGAAGATGCTAGCGCATGGGCAGAAGGGGTAACTGAAGCATTAAAAAATGTTCAAGGTCCAAACGATCTTTTAATAACATCAGCTACTTTATCAAATAATCAAACAATTGCAACTAATATTCCTGGTTTAACCTTTAATGTGGCACAAGTTGAATCTGTTGAAATTGACTATGTTATAAAACGTATTTTTGATTCAGGTGCATCTACTATTGTAGAAACTGGTAAAATTTTAGGAAATTATGATGGTTCAGATTTCAGTATTTCAATTGAAACAACGGGAGATTCAGGAACTGTGATCAGTGTTCTAAGTTCAGGTCAATTTCAATATACAACAAGTGATTTGACAAACCATCAATCATCCATTATTCGATTTAGAGCACAAACAATTGATACACCTTAAAATAGAATTTGTTGTATAGGAGAAGATAATGACAACCAAACGTAGACGCTTTCCAAAAGGAATTCAGCTTGATCCAGATACAAGTGCAATTACTGAAGAAGGTGAAGTAAGATACAATGATACTTCTAAAAAAGTTGAATATCAAGATGATAGCGCAACGAGAGAAGTTGTCTCTGAGGATGGTACTCAAACTCTCGAAAATAAAACTATTGATGCCACAGCAGCCACTGGAAATAATACAATAAGTGCCGATGCAAGTGACATTGAATATGATAATGGTGCATCTGGACTTACTGCTACAGATACACAAGCAGCCTTAGATGAATTAAAAACAATTACTGATAATCAAAATGAAGCATCTGAAATATCTTATGATAATTCTACTTCAGGACTTTCTGCTACAAATGTTCAAGATGCAATTGATGAAGTAGAAGGAAGAGTTGATACAATAGAAAGTGCTACATATGTAAATAGCTTCGAAGGTCGTACTGGAGTTGTAACTGCTCAATCTGGGGATTATGATGCTGATCAAGTTACTTATGATAATAGTACATCAGGACTTACAGCCACAGATGTTCAAGGAGCTGTAGATGAAGTAGAAGGAAGAGTTGATACAATAGAAAGTGCTACATATGTAAATAGTTTTAATAGTAGAACGGGTGCAGTTCTTCCTGCTGCCTCAGATTACGATGCCGATCAAGTTGACTATGATAACGCAACATCTGGATTAACTGCTACAGATGTCCAAGCTGCTATTGATGAAGTTGATGGAGATTTAGATGTTCACATTGCAGATACTACAGCTCACGGTACAACTGGAGATGTAGTTGGTACTTCAGATTCTCAAGTTTTAACGAATAAAGATATTGATGGAGGAACCGCTTCAAATACTAGTAGAGTTACTATTCCAAAAGATACTAGAGCTAATTTAGATGCACTTACAAGAAAAGAAGCAACAATTGTTTATGCAACAGATGAACAACAGGCATTGGTTGATGATGGAACGCAATTAGTTCCATTGGGTTCAAGTGAAGGTGGGTTGATTAATTTTGATCCTCTTGGAAGTTTTGAAACGGCTCAAACTTCTGATTATTCAACCTCTGGTGGAACTTTATCAATTACAGATACTCCTTCAGAAGTTGGTCGTGGAGATAAAGCTCTTAAATTTATCTCTACTGTAGCCTCTGAATCGGTTCAAAGAGATAATTTAGACGTTCCATTGGGATATAGAAGAAATCAATTTTTAGGTTTTAAATTTCAAGCTAGTATATCTGAAGATTGGACAGTTAGTTTATTTGATGTCACTAATTCACAAGATTTAATGAGTGAAACAATTTCAGGAAGTGGTGATTATAAACCATTTGAATTCATTGTTGGATTGCCAACAAATACAACTCAAGTATATTGGAAATTTGAGTCAACAGCAGCTGATACACTATTGGTCGATGATATAGTTATTACTCCAGATGTAACTCAATTAAGTAAAACACAATTATCTCAAGATATTAGAAGTACAGATGGAACTACAGGAGCTGATTTATTAACCAGAACAACTCTTGAATTTGATTTATCTGATCTTACATCAACCGGAGATGATATTCTAACAGTTTCAAACGTTTCAAGCTACACAAGATTTACGGCTAATGTTGATTGTGTTGTTGATGTGACAATACACACAAAAATGACTTCAGCAGCTGAACAATATTCGTTTAGAGTAAATGATTCACAAGTTGCAAGATCTGGTGGTGCATATGGAGCTAATACTCAAAATGATGGTACAGTATCTTTAAAAATAAAAGCAGGAGATTATATAAATATTCTTGCAACAGGATCGGGAGTTCCAAATGATGCTGGTGCTTTGTCTTTAAATGTTACAGCATATGCTGATTCTGATTCTTTAATTACAAGTACAACAAATTTTGCTCCAACTAGATATACTAGTTCTGATTCAGCTTCTATAACAAATGGATCATCGGTTTTTCTTGATTTCCCAACTTTAGATCATGATGATGATAGTTTAGTTACCGGATCTGGTAATGGAAATGATGCCACTTATACCAATACATTTAGATATATTGCTCCAAGAGCTGGATATATTACTGTAACAGCAGGAGTTTTATCAAATAGTGGTGTAACTCCTAGTTTAGGTGGAACAGCTGATTTAGGAATTATGATTGACGGTGTTAGAGTTTCAGATAGAAGATATGAAACTATGTCAAGTGATAATACTAGTTTTGCTCTAGATATGCAAATAACTTCTACTTTTTATATACAAGAAGGTGAAGCAATTAGTATTCGTTTGAGCAATGATTTGGGTGATACTATTGCTTTGGATCAAAATGATGCTAGAAACTATGCTGAATTTACATACACAGATAGACAATATACAGTAAACGCTGCTTTACCAGCAACTGCATATTTAAAAGATTTAAAACCTTCAGGAACGCCAGGTGGAGGTGCAGTTTCAGGATCTTTTAATACTCGAACTCTAAATACACTAGAAGGAACAACAACATTTATCACTCTAAGTTCTAATCAATTTACACTACAGCCGGGTAAATATAGAATTGAAGGAACAGTTCCAGGTTTTCGAATTAATGGACATAAAGCAAGAATTCAAAATATAACTGATGGTGTAACTGAAATAGTTGGAACTACTGAATCATGTAATAGTAGTGACTTAACTCAAACTCGTTCTTTTGTTTCAGGGGAAATTATAATAACATCTTCGAAAACTTTTGAATTACAACATAGAGTATCAACAACTAGAGCAACAAATGGACTTGGAGATAATATTAGCTATGGTGTGGATGAACTTTATTCACAAATAACAGTAACTAAATTGAGATAATGGAGTTATAAATGACATATGAACAAATTGATAATCTGGTAGTAAAAGATCGAGAATATTTTCTCGCTGAAAGACTTTTAGATATAGTTGGAGAAAAAGATAACTGGATTCATCCCGATGGTAATGAACTTGATGGAGATGGAAATCCTATTAAAGATCTATCTTATTCTGTTGCTCAATTAAATCCAGATAAAGGAGTAAAACCATCTGCTGTTGATTTGGCGGATGAATTAGAAATATATAAACAAGAACTAAGAGACATTGAAGATGCTCGTTTAGCTGAAGTTGCTCGTATTCAAGATTTAAAAGAAAGATGGAGTCAACTTTTTGATTCTAGAATGGCAGTTGATAATAGTATTGCTAATCCTGATGCATATTTTCGTGATGAAATTTTAAAACATGAGGATAAGGATTTAGCTGAACAACGGTTACAAGATTGTGAAAATAAAAGTCAAGCTTTTAAAGTTCAATATGAAGCCGAACAAGAACAACTTCCAATGGATGTTATGAAAAAAGAAAGAGATGAAAAATTGTGGAAAACAGATTTTACACAATTAGCAGATGCTCCTCTTTCTTCTGAAGAAAAAGCAGAATATAGACAATATAGACAACACTTGAGAGATCTTCCTCAAAAAGTTGAAGATCAACAAAAACTTGATTATTCTGTACCAACTTTTGATGAATGGAAAGCTGGAGCTGTATAATGTGGCTAAAAGATCCAAAAACTAACGAAAAATCAGCAACTTTAACTATTTTAATGGTTACTTTTGCTGCTTGTTTAGTAAAGCTTTTAATTTCTGGATTAGAGTATAAAGATTTTACTATTAGTAGTTTTAGTGGAGCTGACTTTGCAACAGCAGTTGGGGCAGCTGGTGCTCTTTATGGATTTCGAAAACATACAGATAAGGATAAATAATGGCTGAAGAAAAAAAACTTAGTTCAAGTCAATTAAGAAATCAATATAAAAAATTAGCAAGAAAAAGATATCTTAAAAGTTTATCTGAAGATATTCCAGAAGATGAAATGAGACTAATTAAAGAAAAAGAACAACAACTTTTAAATGCTATTAGAGACAAAGCCGTTGAAGAAAGAACCGAACCTAAAATAATAAAAAATGTAACTGATAAAATAAATACTCAAGAAAAAATTGCAACGGTTCCTGGGACAACAAAAAAAATTGATACATCAAAAGCAACAATGCAATTAGCTGATGCTAGTGATGCAATGAGAAAAAATGCTAGAAAAATGCAATTAAAAAAACTTATGAAATCTGCAGGAAAAGTTGCAGGTAAAGGTTTAAAAGCAGTTCCATTAGTTGGAGGACTTATATCAGCTTTAACAAGTGGAGATGCGTCAGCAGCTATTCCAATTCTAGGTGATGTTGATGAAATAGGACCAGAAAGAGGATCACCAGAAGCTGTATTTGAAGATATGTCAGCAAGTCCAGAAGAAAGAAAAAAAGCAATTGAAGCTTTGAAAAAAAGAATGGAGAGATAGAATGGGATTTGTTTTAGATTCAATATTAAAAGAAGATTTAATTGGCTCTAGAGATGAAAGCGGAACTACTTTTGAAACAATTAATATAAGTGGAAATACAATTTCTTCAGATTCTAGTAAATCTGAAGGTGGATTTCTTTTATCTATTACATATGAAAATGGTGTAGGCAATGATATTGATTTCTTTTTAGAAGGATCTTTAGATGGTCAGGCATACGCTCCAATCCCAGATACTACACAAAATATTACAGATGCTAGTGGTAGTATTACATGGGATGTTATTGATAGTAATTCAAATTTTGTACGTATAGGTTGGACTGTAAATTCTGGATCAGTTGATATTTATGGTCAATATTCAGCTAAACGTAGACATTAAGATTGAGGATATAAAATGGCAAATCATTATGTGTTCGTAAATGCCTCATCAACAAGTGGGGGAGATGGTAAAGTTAATGTTACCTTAGCGGATTCAACTAGAGGTTTTTTAGACGAAAAACTTACAGTAGGATCAACTAAAATAACAAAAACTGTTACAAATCCTGGAGGAAATGAAACATTAGAAATTGATGTAGATCAAACACAGATTGATCACAACTTACTTTTAAATTATGAATCAAATGAACACATAGATCACACAACAGTTGATGTGATTGCAGGAGATGGTTTAAGTGGTGGGGGAAGTATAAATACTTCCAGAACTCTTGATGTGAATATAGCTGGAGAAACCGATAAAGCTTCTCCTGTTTCACTAGATGAAATATTAATTTCTGATTCAGAAGATTCTAATAATATTAAAAGAGCGGATATTGGAAATATTGCCCAAGCACTAGATCATACTCAACTTCAAAATATTGGAACTAATAGTCACTCTGCAATTGATACACATATTGCTGATCTATCAATACATCGCGAATTGGATGATGCACTTACTACTACGACAAATCTATGGTCTGCTGATAAAATTCAAACAGAATTAGATTTAAAAGAAGATACTGCAAATAAAGGAATTGCAAATGGATATGCATCATTAGATAGTGGAGGAAAAGTCCCAGTTGCTCAACTTCCAAATTCCATTCTTCAATATAAAGGAACTTGGGATGCTTCAACAAATACTCCAACTCTTGTTGATGGAGCTGGAAATCCTGATGAGAATATTGGAGACGTTTATCGAGTAAGTGTGGCAGGAACTCAAGATCTTGGTTCAGGATCAATTACATTTGGTGTTGGAGACTATGTAATCTTAAATGATAGTAAAATTTGGGAAAAATCTGATAATACAGATGCTGTTACAAGTGTTTTTGGACGAGTGGGGGTTGTTGTTGCTCAAGCTAGTGACTATGATGCCAATCAAATTGACTATGATAATTCTACTTCAGGATTAGCTGCAACACAAGTTCAAGCGGCTATTGATGAAGTTGAAGCTAGAGTTGATTCTGTAGAAACTGGAAAACAAGATGATGTAATAACCACTGAGGGAGATTTAGTTTTAGGAAATGGATCAGGAGATGCAGCTCGTTTACCAATAGGATCATCAGATCAAGTATTACAATCAAATGGAACAACAGCATCTTGGCAAACATTAAACTTAGCCGATGAAAGAGTTAAAGTTTCTTCAAATGATACAACTGAAAAATTTCTAGAAGATGCATTAGTTGTTTCAGAAGGAGTAAATACTTCTGATATTTTAGAAGTTACAACTTTAAATGATGGTGGAGATGAGGATCTTCAAATTCAAATAGATGAAACCAAAATTGATCATGATAGTTTAGAAAATTTTGTTACAAATGAACATATAGATCATAGTAGTGTAAATATTAATACAAATGTGGATTCTGGTTTAAGTGGTGGTGGTGATATTACAACGAGTCGAACGCTAACGGTTGATATAACTGGTACAACTTCAGAAACAAGCGTTGATAATGCCGATCTAGTTTTGATACATGATGATAGTGCTGGTCAATTAAAAAGTATGAATCGTGCAGATTTTTTAAGTGGAATTGCATTAAGTAGTACTGGAGACATATCTGAATTAAGTTTTACTCTTGTAAATAATCAAACAACTCCAGCTAATATTTCTGGGTTTACATTTTCAAATGGAACAGTTAGAAGTTTTCAAGCAGTTGTCTCCATTTTGGTTGATGCTACTAGTGATTTATATGAAGAAAGAGAAATTCAAGGAATACAAAAAGGTGCTGATTGGGAAATCTCTCAAAGTGCAGTTGGTGATAATAGTTTAGTTGATATTGATATAACATCAGCTGGACAAATAACATATACTACACCCAATTATGCTGGATTTGTTGATGCCACGATTAAATTTAGAGCTATAACAACTAGTGTTTAATAATAAGGAGTATCTATGATAAAAAAAGAAGGCGATAAATATGTTTTATACTCCAAAGATGGATCTAAAAAATTAGGAGAGTCAAAGTCTAAAAAAGGAATTAATAAAAGAGAGAGACAAGTTCAATACTTTAAAAGTTTAAGGAACAAACTTGGTAAGAAATAGGAAGTTCTATGGCAGAAGAGAATAAAGAGTTCTCTCAATTAGATTTTGGTGGAGTTCTAAGATCAGCACATGAAGATAAAAATAAAGCGCTAAGAACTACAAGTGCTAATACTTCTGTTCCTGCATCTTATTCTAGAGTTGATTTAACGTATAATTCTAGTGACTCTGTTACAAATGCTAGATTTTATGAAGGAACTTTAGCTGAAATTCGTCATGTAACATTTGTTGATGACATTGGTGGAAGCTTAAATAATACATATTTTACATTATATGCCGAACAAGATGAATCTTTATATCATGTTTGGTATAATGTATCAGGTGGAGGAATTGATCCTGCGCCTCCAAATAGTTGTGGTATAGAAATACCAATTGAGACTAATGATGTTGCAGAAATCGTTAAGTTGGCAACTGAACGATGCTTAGAGCAATTTATTGATGATTTTGTTGTTCAAGAACTAGCTCCAGATAAGTTAAAAATTGAAAATGCCAGAAAAGGAACAGCCACAAATAGCATTGATGTGGGTACAGGGTTTATTATAACAACTGTACAAGAAGGAGAAGAAAAATTAATTAAAAACATAGACGTTCCATTTGATGGAAGTAGTAAATATGTTTTTAACACACAAGAAAAAAAGTTTGAAGTATTTCCAATTGCTGATGTAGAAATTACAGGTGAAGTGGATATAAAAAATCCAAATACACTTGAAATTATAAATACATCCATAGCTTTAAAAAATGTTGAAACAACACAAATTTTACCAAATGATACAAAGCGTTTTCGAATTAGAGTAAGAGATTATAAGGCAAAATTGAGATTAGCATATGGTGTTGGAGAAACAACAACTAATTATAGAACCATTAGTCGAGGATTTATTTGGGATTCAGAAGACATTGATATTGCTAATGGAACAACTTTATATTTATTATCAACGCAAGATAATATAGTAGTAGAAATAGAGGTGTGGAGAAGAGTTTAATCCACATTTAACTTTTAGGAGGTATATATGAAAGATGCTTTAGTTTTTGACACCACTGATGTGGACACTATTGCAGAAAGTGATCACGTTGGAGCGCATACCCTTGCGGGTGATGGCTCATTAATTACATCGGGTGATGGATCAGCAGATGATGTTGCAAATACATTTGAAGGGTTAGATATGAGATCTTTCCTATTCGGATATGATTCTTCTGGAGATAATTGGGACAGACTACAGGCTACAGGTGGCGCTCTTGATGTAAATATTGCTAGTTCTGAAATTGACATTACAGTTGATTTAGATGGTGTTTATGATGGAGTAACTAATACTAATCCCGATAATGTTGGTGTAATTCATCATACTAGAGCGGCTTCTTTGACCGATGTGCAACAAATTGAAAGAACAACAGCTGGAGCATTGGCTACAGTTGCATCTGCTTCTTTGTCAAATATTAGCGCTCAAGACGTTAACGCTTTTGCTTATGCAATAGATGGAACAACTGGAGATGCGGAACTACTAACAACAGATGGAACGTCTGGTGGTTTGAATGTACATGTTGTTAATAGTGTTGATGTAAATGATGCGGCTTTGGCAAATACTTCTATTGCAAATGCTGTAAACACTTTAGCTGCTGCTAACACGGCAGAAGATGTTGTTGCTTCGCCATTGGCTGATAGAAAATATCTCTATATCTATAATAACGATAATAGAAGAATGTATGTCGGAGCTTCTGGTGTTTCTTCAGCAGATGGTTTTCCTCTATCACCAAGATCTTATCTTGAACTTAGAGCAGGAGCTGCCATTGATATTGAATGGGTATCTCCAAAAGTTGGACATGATATGAGAACACTAGAGTTAAGTTAGTTTTAATTTAGAGGGAGATTTCTCTCCCTCTTTATATTTAAAAAGGAGATTAGTCATGGATAAGATGAAATTTACAGAAGAAGATAAAGAAAAAGTTGTAGAATTCTTAAATTTAGTTGCTAAACATGCAAAATTTAAATTAGAAACTTCAGAATTAATTAAATATTTTAAAGCCTTAGCTCATATGCAACAAACTATTTTACCAAAAATTAATGCAAATATTTTAGAAGTTGTAAAAGTTGTTGAATCAGAAGAAGGAAAAGAATAATGTTACAGCCTCTTGATGGTCCATCCTCACAAGGTACTTTAAGTTCAGTGGGAACAGTTACTCCAATTGAAGTAAAAGTTGGAGCTAGTGCACTAGAAGATCGAAAAGTAATTACATTACAAGGAGATGGTCGTTATTATGTTTATTTTGGAGATGGAACCTCAACTCCTTCTGCAGGAACAGTTTCGGCTAATGGATTTTTAAATTTTAGAAATCAATTAGTTAGTTATGAAGCAACCAATCAACAACAAATTTTTGTTTTAGCTGTAACAGGAACAGTGGATATAAAAATAGCTGAGAGAGCCTAATGTCAGGAACAGGTAGAGATAATTATAATCAAGTTGCGGAAAGCACTCCATTTGATAATGATACAAATGGATTTACTTCTGATAACGTTCAAGGAGCAATTGAAGAAATAGGAGCTTCAGCATCTCCTGGTTTTAGCTTTGGTCGTTCTGGTAATTTATCTCAAAATACATGGTTAAGACGACCGGGAAATGTAAATTCTAATCGAGCTGGTGTAACAGTTTCAATTAGTAATCCAGTTATTGTTGAATTATCTTGTTCTAATAGAAATATAGAAACATATGATATTGAAGTTTATGAACATGAGGGAAATCAAGTAAATTTAACATTATTGACAACTGTAAGTATTGTAGCAGCGCGAGGTGGAACATTTTCTTTAAATGTTAGTGTTACTCAAGGTAGACAACTAGCAGTTAGATTAGGAACAACTTTTAGTGGAAATGTAAGAGATTTAGGTGTTGATTTAATTTTAAAAGGAGACACTTAATGGTTAAAATTTTAAAAAATACAACACTAAGTGATATTTCCTTAGAAATATTGGGAATAACTATACCAGCTTCGGGTCAGTTTGAATTAAATACAGAAGATTATATTGAAGCTGCAAATGAAGAATCAATTTCAGAATTGACAACATTGATTAATAGTGGAGATATAGTTATAAATGATGGATTTGTTGATTTAAAACCACAAGAAGGAATAGAACAAGTATCAATATTTACATTTCGAGATTATAAAGATAGATTTGTAATTAATCAACCGTCTCATGGTTTTACTTTGCCAAGTATTGGAGTTCTTCCTGTTTATTATAATAATGTTGCTTCTGAATATCAATTAGCTATTTCAGATTCAATAAACACGGGAGCTGATGCAATGATTGTTGAAATCATTGATTCAAATAATTTTGTTATTCAAGAAGGTGGTAGTATTGCTAGTCCGGCACATGGTTTAGTAGTTGGAAATTGGTATGTTTTAAGTTCTACAGTAGCAGGTGAATTAGTTAATTATGCCACTCTTAGTGGTAATAATGTAAATGTTCAATATTTAATCTTTGTTTCAGATGTGGATAACCTTATTATCCGAATGGAACCAATATACACTAGAGATTTTTTTATTCCACAAGATATATCTATTTTAGAAGATTGGATTCAAGGTTCTATGCCAACTTTAACAGCAGGAACTGATAGAATTTTATTAGCTGGAGTTGTCTGGGAAGATAGTACAGGAACACTAGTAAGTGATATGTCAATTGGTGGAGAATCTGGAACACTGGTAGTTGAACAAAGTATTATATCAGGATTCCAACAAGCAACATCAATTTACTATTGGACTGATTCGCAAATTGATTTAATGATAAATAACACTTTAACTGTTACTTGGTCTTCGGGAACTCCAATAGATTTTCAAGAATTTGGGGCAATTCTCGAATATGTGGATCAAACAACACCATTTAATGCTATTAATACAGACTCAGGTACAGGATCACCGGATATTATGGATGCTGATGTAAACACTATTAGTGGTGGATATGCAATAGCAGTTGGAGGTTCTGGAAATAGTGGAGTTACTTTTAATAATAATGGAACTGGATGGACTCGAAAATTAAATTTAACTATATCTTCAGCGGATGGGGTTGTAGATGATAAACTTATATCTTCAGATGCTACTCCTGAAAATGTAAATTTTACATTAATTGGATCAAATCGGCACACACTTGTTGCTGCTGCTTTTCAAAGGAGAGAAACATGAGTTCTTCCACTCCATGGACAATAGCAACAAAAAATTCAACATCCTCTACTGGTTCAGACTCTGTTTGGGCATTTGCTCAACGGGTAAATACAGATATTTCAACAAATTTAAATAACTTAACCCCAACTGAAGTTCCAATTGATGGAGCCATTCTTACAAATGGAACTGGATGGGCAATTAATGGTAATGGAATAGAGTTAACAGGTTCAGATTCTTTTGTAAAATGCACAGTTAATTTACATATTACAGCTGCATTTAATAGAGCAAATTTACTTGTTAGATTTCGCTTAAATGGTGTGGCTTTTGGTCCTATTGGGGCATCAGGATATATAAGAAATGCAACAGGACATAATGAGTCTAGTATAACCATAACAACTTGGGTTAGTATGACAACGGGTGATGTTATTACAGTTGAAACACTAAGAGAGGCTAGAGCTGGAACTATTACAATGGATACAGCTGGTACTAGTCAATTATTACTAGAGAGGTTGGTAAATGTATAGATATGAAGTTGATTCAACAACTAGATCAGATATTGAAACAAGAATTGGAAAACCTTTTTTTTATGAAGATAATTTAAAGTTTTATGTTGACGGTTATAAAAAAGATGTATCAATACAATATTATGATTCTATAACAGATTCTTTTAAAACAGAAAATTTAGATGAAATTTGTCAAGCACTATACTCATTAGATTTTTCAGATAAATCCACTGAACATCTAATGGAAGAAATACAAAAGGTAAAAGCTTCTCCTTTTGCTGATAAACAAGATTTATTTTTTAGAGGTCAGGGTATTCAACAAACAATAACTGCTAATAGCACTGAAGATATAATATATATCATACCCTATACAAAATGTAAAATTAATGGAATTGAAGTTTTATATGGAAACAATGGTGATACCTGTAATTTTAAAATTCTTGATACAACTACTGGAACTTATACCACCATTCCTAATTATTTATTAAATCAATTTGGTTTTAATTGGAATATAAAACAAGAAGGCACTCAAAAGGAACTTCCGTATGATGCTGATTTATTTTTAAACATGCAGGTTGTTGTTGAGTATACAAATAATTCAAATACAGATACACTGATAGGAATTAATTTAAATTTACACGAGGATAAATCATGAAACAAATACAAATTGTTTTTACAAAATCTAAAAAGAAATTTCCAATTATATCTTGGTTAGTTAGACTATGGACTAATAAACCATATAGTCATGTTGCTAGAAAAGTATCAGTACGTGATTGGGGAGATGCTTACTATCAAGCTAGTGAAGGAAAAGTAAATTATGAATATCATACTGTTTTTAATCAAAAACATAAAATAATAAAAAGTTATACTATTTCTATTCCTGAAAAATTAGAAATGGAAATAAGAAAAGAATGTTTTAAAGAAGCTGGTAAAAAATATGCCTTTATGCAAAATTTAGGAATTGTTATCGTTAATATAATGAGTTTTTTTAATATAAAAATGAAAAATCCTTGGAAAGAAGGTCGTAACTGTTCGGAATTATTATATTTACATATTTTCAAGAAGTTACATCCAGAACTAGAATATGATCCAGATCTTGTTAGACCCGATCATATTGAATATATTTTAGAGAAGTATTATGGATAAATTAAAAGTAAAAAAGAAAATTTTAAAAAAGTTTGCCAAAGGTGGAATTAGTAAAAAGAATATGTCTTGTAATAAGCCAAAAAGATCACCATCTGGTGAAAAAACTCACGTTGTAAAGGCTTGTCAAGATGGTAAAGAAAAGATCGTTCGATTTGGACATAAAATGCCCGATGGAACTCATAACCCTAAAAGACGCAAAAGTTATTGTGCCAGATCTAAAGGAATTGGCAAATTAAAGGACAAATTATCAGCTAATTACTGGTCTAGAAAAGCCTGGAAATGCTAATATTAACAACTAATTATGAGACATAATGTAAAACAAGGAGAAAAAAATGTCTTACGATAAAATGAAAAAAGATGTTAGAAAAAAGATGCTAAAAGAGCTAAAATCGGCTATGAAAGAAGATATGTATGGACCAATGAAAGATGGTTTACAAAAAGTTACAGTTGCTTCAGATTCTGAAGAAGGTCTAGAAGAAGGACTTTCTAAAGCACAACAAATTCTTGAAAAAAGAAAAGAAATGCTTGAGGGTGAAGAATATGCAGGTGGTGGTGTAAAAGAAAGAACAACAGAAGTCCCTGATTCTTTTGGAAAAGGAGAAGGCGAATATAGAGGATATAAAGAAGATCCTTTTATTACTAAGAAAAAACCTAAATATTTAGATCACAGAAAAGAATTTCCTAAACTTATGAAAGATCAATATAAAGATGGTGGTTGTAAAAAATCTAGTAAAGCTGATCGTATAAAAGAATTGATGAAAAAAAGAAAAAAATACTAAAAATAGGAGCCACGAATGAGTAGCGTTCTAACCTCTACTGAGTTATTAAGAAGTATAAAACGTAGAGCAATGATTCCTAGTGATCAAAACACATTTACAGATGAAGACTTCTTAGAAATGCTCAATGAAGAAATTCAATATTTTGGCATCCCTCATTTACTTAGAACACATGAAGAATATCTCCTTGTTTCTTTAGATTTCGAATTAGATGAAGATAAACAAAAATATGAAATTCCATATAGAGCATTGGGAAATAAACTTAGAGAATTAAGTTATGTTACAAATGTTAGTGGTTTAACTGGACAAGCAACAACAGAACAAGTTTATGAAATGAGTCGAATATCTGTTGATGATTTGCCAGATTATAATAATTATGCAACAACTAGATATACACAAGCATTTTATGTTGAAAATAATAAAATTGTACTACTTGGAGAAATGCCCATAACTAATGCTGTTTTAAGAATGCATTTTTATCTTAGACCTAATGCTTTTGTTTTGGAAGATAGAGTGGGATTAATTCAAAATATAGATCGAACAACTGGAGTAATCACTTTAGAGACTTTTCCTAATGCATTTGCTTCATCTCCTGATATGGATTTTGTAAAACATCAAAGTCCCAATATTATTTTAGATTTTGATAAAACGCCAACCACTGTTGATTCAAATACAAGAACAGTTACTTTTAGTCCTAGTGATATTCCTCAAAATTTAATAGTAGGTGATTATTTAAATGTTGCCCAAGAAACATTTGTACCACAATTACCTGTAGAATTACACGCAGTTTTAGCTCAGAGAGTTGCAGTGGCGGCACTAGAAGCATTGGGAGATCAAGAAGGTCTTGCTGCGGCTCAGAGGCGTCTAGAAATGATGGAAAGAGCAACAAATGATATTATTGATAATCGAGTTGAGGGTGCTCCAGAAAAGATTAATAATAGACATGGAACTTTAAGAGAGGCTGTTATTTCAAGTAATGTAATTGGTCGAAGGAGATCCTAGTGCCTGTATTAAAAAAAGCTGCCGGTCTTTATACATTTAATAATGAGATAAATGAAAAAGAAGGCGCTTTAGACATAGCAGATAATGTTGTAATTGACGCACCAGACACTATTGAAAGTCGTCGAGGTCTTGGTGAATTTGGTAATACATTTGGAACAACAGACGATCGATTAAATCAATTAATGGTTTATAAAGATCGAATTTTAAGACATTATAATGATATTATGCAATTTGATAGTTCTGGTAGTGGATCTTTTAATACATTCTCGGGAACATATGAAGAACTTCTTGATGGACTTAGAATTAAATCTCAAGAAGCTAATGGAAACTTTTTTTTCACAACAAATGATGGCATTAAAAAAATATCAGCTCGAAATGCATCTCAAATTACAACATCAAGTATCACAGATGCTGGAGGTGTAAAAGCTTTAGATGTTAGTGCAGAACTTCTTTTTACTAGTGGTGGTTTTTTAGCACCTCAAAGTAAATGTGCATATCGACTAGTTTGGGGAATCAGAGATAATAACAATAATTTAATTTTAGGATCTCCAAGTTCAAGAACTATTTTAACAAATACAAGTAGTGATATAAATACAGCAGAACAATTTGAACTAGTTTTTACATCCAATTTAGCAACAGATTATGATGGAACAGTTGCTGATAGATTTGTAACATTTAGTTCTGTAAATTCAGAATATTTTCTTTGGTTTAGTACATCAGCAAATCCAGATGCACCACAAGCTCCAGAAACTGTTGGAAGAACGAGAATTGAAGCCGATATTGATGGTTTATCAAGTTCAAGTGATATTGCTGTTGCTGCTGCAAGTGCTATTTCTAGCCAATTATCTAGTGAATTTAGTTCAGAAGTTATAGGCTCAACTGTTACAATTACAAGTTTAGAAGCAGGAACGGATTTAACTGATGCAGCTTCGAGTACTAATTTAACTGCAGTAACTACAACGGTTTTAGAACAAGGCTCGGTATCTCAAGGTTCTTCTGCAAATGCAACTATTACTGCTATCGTTCCATCTGATGTTGATTCAACTGATTATTTTTATCAATTATATCGAACAGCTCCAATTACAGCAACAACAGGAACAAATCTAGAAGATCTAGATCCTGGCGATGAAATGAATTTGGCATTTGAAGCTAATATTACTGATGCCGAAATATTAGCTGGTGAAATTTCATTTACTGATATTACAACAGAATCTTTTAGAGCTTCAGGTGCTTTTTTATATACAAATCCTAATACAGGAGAGGGTATTCTTCAGGCGAATGAGCGCCCTCCTATTGCACAAGATATTGAATTATTTCGCAATTCAGTATTTTATTCTAATACAAAAACAACACATAGAGCTACAATTAATTTATTATCTGTAACAGCTTTTACATCAAATGTTTCTGATATTATTATTGGAAATTCTTCATTAGTTTCAGAATATACTTTTATTGGAGAAGCGCAAGTTAGTGACATAACCTGTGATTCTTTTGCAAACACAACAGATACTGGCTATATACTTTTAAATTCAGCTAGAGATGAAAGAAAGTATTATGTGTGGTTTGACAAAGGAGCGACTAGTGATCCAAGTGTAGCCAATAGAATTGGAATTAGAGTTGAAATTGAATCAGGAGATACTGATTCAGATGTGGCAAGTAAAACTGCAACTATTCTTGATCTTTTGGATGATTTTTCAGCTAGCGACTCTGGTGCTGTTGTGACCGTAACTAATTCAAAAAATGGTAATACAACTGATTTATCAATTGGTTCTTCACTTGGAGGAGTTTGGGCAGTTGTTGTTACAACACAAGGCGATGGAGAAGATGCAGCTAGTAATGAGGTTCTTTTATCAAGCGAAGCTTCTGCTGGTTTGGCAATTGATGAATCAGCTCGAAGTTTAGTAAAGGTAATAAATCAAGATGCTAATTCTCCAGTAAATGCTTTTTATTTATCTGGAGTTAATGATCTTCCTGGTATTATTTTATTTGAATCAAGATCATTAGAAGATGATCCGTTTTTTATAGCAACAAGTGATACAGCTATTGTTGCACAATGGAATCCTGAATTGGCAACTACAGAAACTATTACTGCCATTTCTGCAACTAACCCTACAGAAATAACTTCAGCTGGTCACGGTTTGATTTCGGGTGAAACTGTTTATATTTACAATACAGATAGTACCCCAGCTATTCAAGGTGAATATGAAGTTACCGTAACGGGAATAAATACATTTACTATACCAATTGATGTTACAGTAGCTGGAACTACTGGAATTTGGTATAAGACAACCGTTTTTTCAGATAATGAAGAATCTTCAAATAGACTTTTTTATTCTAAAGTTAATCAACCAGAAGCAGTTCCTCTGGTAAATTTTATTGATATTGGTCCTAAAGATAAATCTATTCAAAGAATTTTAGCTCTTAGGGATAATTTATTTGTGTTAAAAGAAGATGGTGTGTATATTGTAACAGGGACAACTGCTCCAAATTTTGGTTCTAGATTATTAGATGGTTCAACAGAGTTGGTAGCACCTGATTCTGCTGTTGTTTTAAATAATAAAATATATGCTCTTACTACCCAAGGGGTTGTTACAATAACTGAAGGTGGAGTAAGTATTATTTCTCGACCAATTGAAAATAAAATTCTAGAAATTGTAAATTCAAGATTTGAATTTGAATTAAGTACATTTGGTGTTTCATATGAATCAGATCGTGCTTATATTCTTTGGATGCCAACAGAATCAACAGACACATTAGCAACTCAAGCATATAGATATAATACATTTACAAGAACTTGGACTCGATGGACGGTATCTGCAACTTGTGGTATTGTGAATCCAGGAAATGATATTCTATATGTTGGTCCTGGTGACAGAAATGTATTAGATCAAGAAAGAAAAAATGACAATAGAACAGATTATTCAGATCGAGATTTTACTTTAACAATTTCAGCATCTGGTGTTAATGATGATGTGTTAAATTTAAATAACACGACTGATGTTCAAAAAGGAGATGTTCTTGTTCAAAATCAATATTTAACTATTTCTCAATTAAATAGACTACTAAGGCGATTAGATTTAGATTCTGGATTAGATGATACAGATTACTTTGCAACTCTTGAAGCGATATCTGGAGATAATTTAACTAATAAAATGGATAGTTTAAATATTAAATTAGTGGCAGATGATTCGAGTGGAACTGTAACTCCAGCCACTTATTCTACGGATTTTGCTACATTACAGAGTGAATTTAATGTTTTAATGTCTGAATTAAATGATGTAGCTTGTGATACTAACTTTAAAGATTATCAAGATTCTGATGGTATTGTTCCATATGAGTCTATTATTTTATCTAAAATCGACTTGTCAAACCAAGTAACTTTATCTTCTTCTCTTCCTTTTATTGAAGGACCAATACAAGCATTTTTAGGTATTTTAACTGCAATTCAATGGGTTCCACAACATTTTGGTGCTTCTGATTTATTAAAACAAGTTCGAGAAGGAACTATTATATTTGATCAAAATAATTTCTATAGTGGAATGGTTGCATATGCCTCAGATAGAAGTTTTAATTTTGAGGAAATTGAGTTTTTAGCTAGAGGAGTGGGTTTTTGGGGTGGAAATATCTGGGGAGAAAGCACCTGGGGTGGTGAAGGAAATGAGATACCAGTTAGAACTTTAATTCCTAGAGAAAAACAAAGATGTAGACATATAAGAGTTAAATTTGAGCATATAAATGCCCGTGAGATCTTTCGAGTACTTGGCATAAGCCTAGAGCCCAGACCACTTAGTAAACGAGCTTACAGATAGAATATGGAGTTCTGAGATGCCTTTTATAGATACAGTAAAAAGAATTACAACAGATGAATTTAAACCAGAAGATCGAGAAGTTGCTGAAAGAATAGGCAATATTTATAACTATTTTGCTGAACAAGTAACTAATGTTTTAAATGGTAATGTAGATTTTGCTAATTTACAAAGAGCACTAATAACTATCGATGTTGTGGTTGACTCCAATGGTAACCCATTGCAATCAACACAATTCAATAATTCTATAGGGTTAAGCGGAACAAATGTTGTAAATGCTGTAAATTTAACGAATAGAGTAAATTTTTTACAATCAACTCCATTTATTTCCTTTACATCAGAGGGTACAGGAATGTATACTATTGATAATATTAAGGGACTAAATGTTGGAGAAACTTATAGATTAACAATAGAGCTAATTTTCTAGTATTAACAACTATATATAGAGATAGCTGGAGAAAAAATGGCATTTATACCTGAGGAGGAAGAGGGTTCACAAGAAGTTGGAATGAACACTCTTGCCACACAAGACCAATTGAATCAACAACAATCCCAAGAAGATCAAGAACAACAAGTGGGACAAGGTACACCTGTATCTATTAGTGCAGGTCAACCTCAAATTGGTTCCCAAGTAGCTCCACAATCAACTCCTGCCACAGGAACACGTAAACAAAAAGGTTCGGGAATGTTTACTGATATTCGTAAATATATCAGTGCAAATAAACCAGCTGCTGAAAGAATTTCTGGAGCTGTTACGGGAAAAGTAGGACAACAAGCTCAAGATATAAAAAATCAAATTCAAAAACAACAAGATAAACTTCAACAAAATCTAGATCAAACTCAAAGTCGTCTTCAAGAATCTCGCGAATTTACTCAAGAAGCTATTCAAAAGGCTGGTTCTGGAGAGTTATCTGATGAAGATTTTCAAAGATTTCAAGGATTAATTACTAACGGTTCTCAATTTGATGTTGCCCAACCAGTAGATCTACTTCAACAAAGATCAAGAGCTAAAGCACTAGAAAGATTATCTAGTCAAGCTGGTCGAGCACAAGGAAGAGAAGAATTATTAAGACAAACATTTTCTGGACGTGGAAGACCATATACAAGAGGTCAAAGGGCAGTTGATTCTTTGATTTTAAGTGCTGATCCAACTGCTACACAACAAATGGTTCAAGGAACTCAACAACAACTTGGTGGTTTAGCTGATAGTATAACTCAAGCTCGTAAAAAAGCAATTCAAGATGTTTATGGATTAAAAAAGGATGTGTCTGAATTTACTGGTCGAGAGGGTGAAGCTGCTCAAAGTATTTTAGGTGAGCAAGGTGCTAGAACAACTTTGGGACAAGAATTAGATCAACAAGCCGCTACTGAGCTTCAAAAATTAACTGATCGAAGACAAGAACTTTTAAATAAATTACAAAAACGACAATTTTTAACCAAAGAAGAATTTGACGAACTTGGTGTTGCTGAAGGACTTCAAGGAACTCTTCAAGGTTTTTTGACAGCAACAGGTGGCGTACCTAAAGAAGTTGATTTTTCGCAATATTTAGATGTTATTGATCCTAAGAATTTCAATAGACAAACAATTGCTAGTGCCGAAGATCGAGCTAGATTTGATGCCTTAAGTAAACTTGTAGGACAAGAAGGTTTGGGAGATTCAACGGCACAAGCTGCACTTAGATTCAATGCTGAAACGGCTATAAAAGACGTTTTGGATCGAATGAATCGAGGTGATTTAAATGTTACTGAACAAGGAATTACGGGTAAACAAGAAGCAATTAATGCATTTCAAACTGCTTTATTAGCTGCAAATCCTTTTATGGCAGCAACTCTTTTTGGGGTAAGTGACTTTCAAGATAAATTAGCTCAAAATACAGGTGTCGATCTGGGTGGGGCTCAAGCTGCTATTGGTCAAGAAATTTTAAATCTACCTGATACCATGAAAGAAGGTTTAAGTCCTGAACAATTATTAATTAGTGGAGGTCCAACTGGAGCATTACTAAGTTCAGCAGATGATGCTCTAACTGGAACTGAACAAGCTCTTACTCCTGATTTACAAGGAGCAGTTGGAAGTGATTTACAAAATCTAGGTGCTGCTGGAGAAAGTCTTTTTACAGTAAATCCTTTTAATTTAGTTGGAAACACAATCAAAAGTGGTGAAAATATTATAAAAACAGCTGAACAAATAGCTAGTGCAGTTGGTGGTAATATTACAGGAAATGAAAATATTGATCGAGTTATTGCCGGACTTGCAACAGGTGGTATGACTGAGGCGGTTAATGTGGCTAGTAATATTGCATCTGAAGCTAAGCGAGCGGCTGAAAAAGCTAAAAATGTAGTTAAAAGTATTTTTTGTTTTATGAAAGGTACTTCTGTAAAAATGGAAGACGGTTCAATCAAAAACATTGAGGATATCGATTTGGGAGAATCACTATATTTAGGTGGTAAAGTAACAGCTACTGGAAAAGCCATTGCTTATGGTGAAATTTATAAATATAAAGGATCTTTTGTTACTTCATATCATGCTGTATTTGAAAATGGAAAATGGCTAAGAGTTGAAGATTCAGAACATGCCGAACTGACAAATTTATCTCCAGAATCTATAGTTTATCCTCTTAATACAGAAAATCATTTAATGGTTGTTAATAATTTTATTGCAGCAGATTTTCAAGAAACAGATGATGAATGGATTTCTGAAGATCAAAAAATTGAAAATTTAAATTCAAATATTGATCGTAATAATTGGTTATTGGAAGAAGAATATAAACTTCAGGGAGAGTAGTTTGAATATTCGAAAATATGATGATAAAAAAGATTTCGATTTGTTATCAAAATGGTTTCAAGAGTGGGACTGGACTATGTGGGATAGAGATGCTATTTCGCCATTTAGTTATATAGTAGAAAAAAATAATAAACCAATTGTATTTAGTAGTTATTATAGAACCATTGGAACAAATATGGCAAAAATGGGATTCACAATTGGGGATATAAATTCAAATAAAGAAGACAGAAGAAAAGCCACAGATCTAATTTTAGACTTTATTTTTAAAGAATGTGATGAAGTGGGTATAAAATATTTATATTATTCAACAGATGTTGAAACAATGGCAAAAAGATTTCAAGAGAAAGGTGCAATTATTACTGATCCAGGTGATGCCTGGATTTGTTGTAAAACTTTTGGAAATAAAACAGCAGAGTTTTTAAGTGATGGATAAATATGAACAATATATTCTTGAAAGAGAAGATGCATTATTATATGAAGATAAAGTAGGCTTTTTTACATATAGAATTACTGATGATATTTTTCAGGTAAATGATTTATTTATTCTTCCAGAATTTAGAAAATTAGGATTTGGTAAAAACTATGCTAAATTAATTGAAGAAATGGCTAATTTTTCTGGTTGTAAACTAATTATTTGTTTTAGTTGTAAAGATGCAAATAATTGGAAACAAAGTGATAAATATATTTTATTAAATGATTATAAAAAAATAAAAGAAACGAATACAATGATTTATTATCAAAAGGAGCTATAAAGTGGGTAGTATTGTAAATAAGGTAACAGGTTCTTTAGGACTTACCGCTGATCCAAGTGCAGGAGCTGCTGAACGACAACAAGCTGATGCTTTACAACAACGAGCGGTTCTTGAGTTAGAAAAACTTGGAATTCCATCTGTTGAAGCTCAAAAAATAGTTTTAGAACAACCAGAATTAGTTCTTTCATCTTTAGAAGAAAGACTTGGACCAAGTGCATTTGAAGATATACAAATAGATCCAAGACTACAAGAGGCAGAATTAGATGCTCTATCGGCTCTACAACAAGCTGGAGAAGAAGGATTTACAGCTGAAGATAGAGCTAGAATTGAAGCTCTTAGAAGTCAAATTGGGGCTGATGAACAAGCTCGACAAGCAAGTATATTACAACAAATGGCTCAAAGAGGGGCATTAGATTCTGGAGCACAATTAGCAGCTCAGCTTGGATCATCTCAAGCTGCAACACAACGTGCATCCCAAGAGGGTTTAGAATTAGCAGCTCAGCAAGCTGCAGCAAGAAGGAACGCATTGGCTCAAGCAGGACAAATGGCAAGTCAAATGGGATCTCGTCAATTTTCACAAGATGCACAAAAGGCACAAGCTAGTGATGCTATTAGACAATTTAATGCTGCCGTTGCCGCTAGAGATACAGCTGCAAAACAACAACAAGCTCAACAAAGAGCAAGTATTGCTAATCAACAAGAAATGTATAATAAAGGTTTGTTACAACAAAATTTTCAAAATCAATTAGCAAAAGCAACGGGAGTTACTGGTGCTCTTGGTAATCAAGCACAACAAGCTATGCAAAGTGCAGCTCAGCAAGCCAGTGCAGCTCAGCAAGAAGCTGCTGGAACTAGAGGTCTTTTAATTGGTGGTGCTCGAGCTGCTATGATGGCTAGAGATGGTGGAATGAAAGGAATGAATTATCAGGCTGGAGGTCAAGGTACTATTATCGAATCTAATCTTGATTCTTATGCTGGAGATGAATTACCTGATAGAATCAATGATGGCGAAATGGTTTTAAATCTTGATCAACAAAATATGTTTAATAATTTGTTAAAAGAATTAGCAGATAGACGTCGAGCAGATGAAAATGTTGACAATGGAAATGCTATAGTAAATGAGGCGCAACAAGAAACACTAATGGATATTGCCAGAGGTGAGGCTCAACCTGAAGATCTTGGAGATCAACAGATCGTTGAAAGAATTCCACAAGAAGCTAGTTTACCTATGGATACTTCAAATCTTGAAGGACTTTTAAATAACTTACAAAATTATCAAGATGGAGGGATTGCCCAACCACTTGATTTAAATAATATTGTTGAAAGTCTTGCAAATTTAGATCAACCCGAAGTAAATATGTCTTTTCCTCAACAAGAAGTAGATTATTCTCAAATGATGAGTGTTGGAGAACCAACGAAAATTCAATCTCCTAAACAAGAAATTCAAGATATCAAAGGAGATATTGAGGCGCAACAAGTTGATAAAACAAATGAAATAGTTGAAAGTCCTAATGCTCCTAAAGTTGAAGAACAAGTTGGAGATGAAGAACTTGAAGATGCAAGACGTAAAGATATGATTATTAATCTTCTTGGAGTTATTGATGATTCTTTAGGACACTATGATGCTGCTAACAAAAATGCCATTCTTCAGCCAATAAAAAGAGATCTTCTTCAAGGTAATTTAGAAGAAAAATTAATGAAAGCTAGGCAATTGGCTTCAGCAAAAAATAAAGAACAAGCATTGATTAAATATAGACAAGAACAATTAGACTTACAAAAACAATCAATGGAACGCACAAAAGAAGAAAAAGATTTAAAAAGAAAAGATCAAGAAGCTAGAGCACAAGAAAGAAAAGGAAAAGAAGCTCGTTTACAAGCTAAAGATGAATTAAATGCCGCTCGAAATCTTCTAAAAGATGATCCTAGATATAAAAAAGCAGTTGAACAAGGAATGGAATTTGAAAGTGTTAATAGACTTTTAGATCAAGTTGGTGAAGGCAATCAAGCTGCACTTGCTGCACTCGGTACAAAACTTGCTAGGGCAATGGGAGAAGTTGGAGTTCTTACAGACACTGATGTTGTTCGCTATGTTGGTGGAACTAGTTGGGGAAGAAAGTTAAAAGATTGGTATGCAAAAGGTGCAAAAGGTGAATTAAGTAAAGACACTTTAAATGACATTAAATCAAACTTAAAACTTTTAAGAGGTAAACTAAAAGATGATACAAGTAGAGTTTATGATAATGCTAGTGGTCGTATGAAAACAGCTTTTCCAAATATGGCTGATGAAAAAATTAGAGGCTTATTGGGACAAACTATTATCTCTGAAGATGAAACAAAAAAACAAGCTAGTTCTGATTCTAGGTTAATAAAAGTTAAAAGAAAAAAAGATGGAATGATTAAAAGTCTTCCAGTTGAACAAGCTGAGAAATATCTAAGTGATCCACGCTTTGAAAGGGTTCAATAATGGCTGATAATTTAGACAAAGATTTCGATCAAGAAAAGGATTTAAGTGATTCATTTGATCAAGAGGTAGATTTAAGTGTTGAATTTGATCAAGTTGAAAGTCCCACTGAGGATGAAAAAACTTCTGCAACAGAAGCATTTTTAGCTGGTGGATTTCAAGATTTAAGTCTTGGTTTGTCTGATGAATTAAAAGGAGCACTTGAGGCAGCAGGTCAAGCAGTTGGTGTAAAAGGCTTAGGTCAAGAATTTGGAAAGCAAGAGTTTCAAGAACCTATTGGATTAGATGTTGATAAACTTGGTGAAGCTTATAAACAAGGACGTGATTTAGAAAGACAACGCATTGAACAAGCTAAAATAGATGAACCAGGAGCTTTTCAAGCGGGAGAAATAGCAGGAATGGTAGGACCGGCAGTTGCAACTGGAGGAGCGGCAGCAGCAAAAGGTCTTCTTACAAAAGGTACTAAAGAAATAGCTAAAAGGTTTTTAAAAAAAGGAACACAAGAAACATTAGAAAAAACTGCAAAAGAACAAGCAAAAGAATTAGCAAAATCTGGGGCACAAATGGGTGGAGCTAGTGCTATTGGTTATTCAGAAAGTGAAGATCCCATTGAATTAGCTAAGGAAGGAACTGTTGGAGCTGGTCTGGGAGCTGCTACAGCATTGGCTGTACCTTCTGGTATTAATTTAAGTAAAAAGGCTTTAAAAAAGGCAGGACAAGGTTTAAAAGAAGGCTCTAAACAAGTTGCATCAGTTCTTTCTGGTTTAAGAAGCGGAACTATTGATGATATAATTAAAAGAGCCGATGATATCAAAGAAGCTGTAGATTATCCAGAAATTCAAGAAATTGTTATGGATAAATCTAGAAAAGTTTTATCAGATATTGAAAAATTTGGTAGAGCTGCTTCCGATATGCTTTCAGATGAAAAAAGTATAGCAAAAGAGGCTATTAAAGATCGTCTTGAAAAACGTATTGCAAAAATTGTCAATACAGCTGATGATCCGGCAATCCCTCACTTACAAAAAATTACACAACTTATTGACGATCAGAATAAATTTGGAGGAGAACTTTTATCTCTTAGAGATATTCAAAAAATTGTTCAGGATACAGGAAAAAGGGCATATAGAGGAATATCCAAGGATTCTCCAGGTGCTGTAAAAAAACAATTAAGAGAAACATATCATGAATTATCTGAAATATTAAAGGAAGCTGCACCAAAGAATTATCGTAAAACAGCTAAAGAAATATCAGATAGATATAATCTTCTTGATAAATTAGATAAAAAACTAGGAATTCAAGTTGATTATGATGAAGTTCTTCAAGGAAGTGAAGATAAACTTATGAGAAAGCTTCAAGAAGTTGGTAAAGAAGATTTATCTGGTAGATCAAAAGTAGATGTTGAAAATTTACTAAATGAACTAGAAGAAATTAGAGGAAAAAAAATAGATGATAAAAGTTTGGCTGACTTACTAAAAGCTCGAAGACTTCAGGGAGAACTTGATAAAGGAGCTGGAGAGTATAGTTATGCCGCACGAACCTTAACTGGTGGACTACTTGGAAGTGCATTACCAGGAGTTGGAAATGTTGTAGGAGCCGCTGCTGGTCTAGCATCAAGACCTTTATCAAGGGCTTTATTAAAAAGAAGTGGTCCTCTTGGTAGAGCCAAGATTTCTGAAAAAGCAAGTCGATTTGTTGATAAGGCTGGAGAAATTGTCTCACCATTTGCTTTAGGTAAAGCAGGAACTCAAAGTGGTAAAGTTGCAGTTGACTCTGTAACAACCTCAAATAAATTTGATGATCCTAAATATATGGAAAATTTAATTCAAGAATTTGAAAACAGTGGTATTCCAGGTGCAAGTGCATATGCAGAACAACTTGAACAATATAAAAATACTGATAATCAACAAGAAAAAACACAAATACAATACAATTTATCTCAACAACCAGCATTTAGACAATTATTGAAAGAGTATGATGATATCAAGCAGAAAAAATAGGGAGGAGTTGAAATGGATGAGATTAGGTATTCTCGATTAGAGAGTAGAGTTGATGAAATTAAAGACGATCTATCTGAGGTTAAGGCGGAACAAAAGATTACCAACCATAATATCGAAGATCTAAAAAGTCATATGATAAGTCATACTGAATCAGTTAAAAATCATGTAGCTGGTGATGATAAAATTATAGCCCAATTGTTGCCTATTATTGATGAGTTTAAGTTTGAAAAGGAAAGAAAAAGAAGAAGACTTGAAAGTTTAAAAGCATGGGGAATAAGACTTGGTATACCTTCAATTCTTGTGGGTATTATTGGAGGGATTGTTAAGATTTGGATTTCTTTTTAATAATTTTTTTAACATCTTTTAAAATGTTTTCAATTCTTTTTTCTTGTTCCTCGTGAATTTCATGTTCTATTTCATGAATAATGGCATTTTCTACATCAAGATGTTTAATTTTATCTAAAAGTAAATTATCATAATCTTCTATATCTAAGTGTATTAATCTATTAGTAATTCTAGATTTATTAAAAATGCAATTATTTCTAGCATTATTTTCGGTATAAAATTGTTTATGATCTTCTTTATCTGGATATAAAAGTTTTTCTTTTCTAGCTTTTTTTAATTCTTCTTCAATTAAATATAGATCATCGGCGTATAATTCTTCATTTTGTTTTTTTGTTAATTTAATTATTTCTTTTAATTCTCGAATTCTTTTTTTATCAGGGTTGTTATCCTTTTTTAAAACTTTTACTACATCCATTAACCATTTTACAGTTTCATCTTCAATAATTGATTTTTTTAATTGATTTAAATTTTTTAATTCTTTATCATGATAAAAATTTGTAACAATTGTTTCTTCATAATATTGATTTAACCACGCTTTTTCTTTTTCAGTCATAGGTCTAATAACTTGATTACCATCTTTATCATAAACCCCATTAATATAATCCGGTTCAATATAATCTTTTCGAGAACTTAAATTTACACCTTTGTCTAAAGCTGGATATTTTGTTCTAGATCTTTTGTTTTCTTTTTTGATATTTTTGGTCATATTTTTTTGCTTTTTCATAAATTTCATCAGATAAATCAAGAGCATCATTGATTAAATAAAATCTTTGATTTCCTGATCTTTTTTGTTCAAAATGTTGTTTAAAGGTTCGAAAAAATTCTTCTTTTCCCCAAAGTCTATTCCATCTTCTGGCATTAGACCATTTCATAAAGTGATAGTATAATACATAATTTGGTACTTTATTATCACCTGGAGATAAACCTGTTTTTCTAATAAACGAAAGAACTTCCCTGTTCTGACGTTTTATAGGAGCAGAAGGATTATCAGATTGCTCATTTTGAGCTTTCTTTTTAAGAGCCTCCTGCTCGATTTCAATTATTTTTTCTAGTTCTTTTAAATCTATCATTAGTATGTAAAACCAAATGCTTTTCTATTCATTTTATTGAGTGCCTTTTTGATATGTAACCTTACCTTACTACCTTTGGCATGAATTTTTATTGGTCCACTTATAGTTGGACAATTAGAAAATTCTACATTATATGTTCCAAAAACTGTTCTAATATTTTTAATGTGAGTTTTTGAAAGAGATTTATCACATTTAACATTAACAACTTCATCTGCGTGATTTAGTCTAACTGCTTCATTTGCTGTTAACCAAAGTTCATTATAAATTGAAGACATATATGATTTATATGAAACACCCACTCTTTTGGCTGTATTAATCGATAGCTCTTTAACTTGTTGACTAATATATTTGAGCCTACTATTAGCTTCTCCAGGAACTTGTCCAGATAAACCCGAAATACTAGCTCTATGAGACATGAAAGCACCATGTGGAACTATATAACGTTTACCTAAGTGTTGTGCAGTTAGATAACCCATACTGGCAGCAAAAACAGTAATAGTGTGAACTTTGTTGGGTAGATTATTTGCAAAATGAATCAACTCTTGTCCAGCTGAAACTGATCCCCCAGGAGTATTTAAAACTAAGTATATATCTTTTTTAGTCTTCAATGCTAGAAATAAAAGTTGTTGTTGAACTTTGGCTACACTTGATGCATTAAATGCTTCATTCATTACAACTGTGTTATTTTTTCTTAAAGTAATACTTTTAGCATGGGCAAAACACATGCTAAATGTAAAAATAATTACTGCTAATAGCTTCATAAAATGAGTCTCCTGTTTGTATTATTTTTTGACTTTACTTGTTTTTTGTGTATTTGTCAAGTTTTTTTGTCTATTTTTTAGACGTATTTGATTTTCTTTGTCAGTTTTCTTTTTATGACATGATTTGCATAAAACTTGAAATCCTTCTTCTTTACAAAACATATTTTCTATATACTCATGCCAATCCCAAGTTTTCTTTTGAAAACCTTCAAGTGGAATAATTGGATCTATGTGATCAATATTACTCTTATCTTTGATTATCCCATTTTTAGGAATTTTCTTTTTTAAAGAAATTAACTCCTTATGTTTTTCTAAGTCTTTGCTACCTTCATAAATCCAAATTCCACAATGCTGACATTCAAAAGTGGCTGGGGCTACCTTTTGTTGTTTTTTGGCATTATTTCGAGCAGGATAACTATAAGATAGTTTTCGAAGAGAATTAATGATGGTTCCTTTAAATTTTTTATCCATATCTTTCTCTTATAGTACATAAAAAGCAATAGATATTCCAAACAATAAGAAAGTCTCAATGGCTAATAGTCCAATTAAGTATCTAGTATAATTTTTTTTAGGCTCAAAATATAGTTTTTTCATATTCTCAGGTTTTACCCATTTTGCATATCTATTTAAGATAATACCAATATCTCGATCAGCTTTCCCAATATCTCTTAAATCAGCCACGGAATAACTATCGTCATTTGGATCTCGATCAATAACCTGACAAATAGCTCCATCTTTAAATGTTGGAGTGTTTTTATACACTAAAACAACATCTTCAACATTAAATTTATTTTTTTTCATGTAAATCACCTTCTTTTATTTCTGTTATTTTTACTTTAACAATACCACACTCATTAGTGCATTTTCTATGTTTCTTCACATCATTAATGTTTTTATATACATAGATACCTCCAGAAGCTGATTCTAATTCATGAAGAAAATCAACTCGACACATGTATCCAAATCTACTTTCTATTTGTTGGTCTGTCATCAAAGTTCTCTTTTTGTTGCTCATATTCTACTAACATAGCTGCATTCATTAGTATGTGATAAGTATGAGGTAATTTACTCTCAGGATCAAATGTTTCTCCAGACCAAAATGCCATTAAATGGCGCATTAAACTAGCATAAGGGACTGAATAATTTGCTCCTTTTTCCCAATTTCTTTCAGAATATTTGTTGGCTCCATATTGAAGAACAGAAGCCAAGGCTTTTAATGCAGAAGGTGGAACTAGATGCATGGGCAGTTTACCTTCATTTAATCTTAGACTTCCTGTTTTTGATATATGCGGTTTAGTACTCACTATTCACCTCGCTTTACTAATCTATCAGCAAGACCAAAATCTATAGCCTCTTGTCCATGAAATATCATATCATTTTCCATTTTTCGTTTTAGATCCTGTTTTCGATAATTTGGATGTTTTTCTTTAATTTTATTTAGATAAATTCCATAACAAATTTCATCATGTTTTTTTGTATAAGATTGCCATAAATCGATATTTTTTACATTATCACTACCATAATGAGTAAGACCATTATGAATCATAATTCTGCTATTTTCTGAGATCACTCGATCATCAGCTGCTTGAAGTATAATGCTAGCAATTGAATCAGCGGCACCATAGACATAACAACGTACATAATTTTTACAAGCTTTTATAGCGTCATAAATTGCTAAACCATCAATAACAGAACCACCAGGACTATTAAGAAAAATATTAATCATACCATCTTTAGATTCTGGAGATAAATTTGTCAGTTCGGCATGTTCTGAATCTTCAACTCTATAATTATCTAATATATGTATTTTTTTTATTGTATTAATAGCCGATTGTGATGTTATTTCAGCATCACCGTCTTCAGAATCTTCTTCTGGTTCTATAAATATAGTTCTTGTTGTTAAATATAATCCATGTTGTAAAAACTTATCAATATCATCAAAAATTTTATCATTTTTATCTGACATTTATAAGACTCCTTAATTTTAAAGAATATTATCTTCTAGTTCCAGCTTTTAAGTTTTTTCTTTTATCTTTTGATAGTAAGTTAATTTTTGATCTTAATTCAGATCCACAATTTGTGCACGTATATTTTTGAAATTTACCAGAGTTTGTATAAGCAAATCCATTTTCTTTAAATTTTTTATTTCCACATGTACAAATTGTTTCAACAGAATTAGAATAAACATTAAAATTAATACTATTATCCCAAGGTATTAATTTATAATATAATTCTTCTAGTGAAAGTACGTCATATTTATTATATTCTTCCATTTCTTTCCAAGCTTCAATGTTACCTTTCAAACATTCTCTCCAAAGAGAGAAACCTGAAAATTTTGCGTGCTTTAGTTTTTTGAATTTTGTACAAAGTTTATCAGTCATATATTCAAGTTTATTACTTGTAAAACTAAAATGTCTTTTAGCTAAAATTTTTGTATCAATGTGTCTATAACTACTTGGTGGTTTTATACCATTTAAAATAAATCTTGCATTTAATTTTTTATGATCAAATGTTTTTGAATTTTGACCAATAACAATGTCAGCTTCATTTAAAAGTTTCCAAATGCCTTTTAGGATTTTTTTATCATTTTCAATGTTTTTTTCATTTCTTTGATCCATATACATTACTTTATCTTCTGGATCTCCGAGCCATTTGGCACTCCAACTAAGAACATACCAATCGCTATATAACTGATTAAGAGCCACATTATTTTCCCACAAAGACCAAACATAACCAAGCATGGGAGCGGTTTCTATATCAAATAGTAATATTTTTGGTTGATCCTTGTTTGATCCTGAAGGTTTTCTTTTTTGATCACTTTTTGTATGTCTTCGAAATGCTTTTCTGATTGATTCGGGTGATTTATTTAGTTTAAATTCTTTTTTTAATATTTTAGCTATTTGATCCCAAGTATGTTCCTCATAAAGCTCTTTTATGCGATTTAAAATAACTTGTGTATACACTTTCATTTTTTATTTTCCTTGTTCCATTTTTGCCATTTTTCTAAAATTTCTTGTTTTTTATCTTCTTTTGTTTCTATGTTTTTTCTAGAAACCTTCTTTGGTAAAGTTTTATATTTTAAAATTTCTTTTAAAGGTTTTCCTTCTGTTATTTCTCCTAAAAATTCTTCTGTTTTTGACCAAGCTTCTGATAAAGTTTTATTTTCAGCTTTTAATTCTCTTATTGTTTTTTGTAATTTTCTAATTTGACTTTTTAGTTTTCTTATTGTATCTCTTAAAGTTTCAGTATCTTCTTTTGGATAAGTTTGGCGTCTTTTTAATTTTGTCATTAAGTGGTTTCCATAGTTTTTTCACTAATAAGATTAAAATGGTCCTTTATAAGATTTGTCTATTCTGACAATTATATACATAATTAAAGCAAAAGGCAAGAGTAAAATCCAATATTTTTCATAAAAATCAAATGTTGTGAGAATCAATATATAGATAAAATTTAAAAAAATCATAAAAATCCAGTACTTCCAAAACCATTAGAACCTCGATTAGTACTAGATAATTTTTCCACAATTTCAAATTCAGCTCTTTCAACTTTCTTTAATACAGCTTGAGCTATTCTATCGCCTTCATTAATTCTATAAGAATCTGCCTGATTTTGAGAAATATTATCCACAATTATCATAACTTCTCCTCGATAATCATGATCGATTGTACCAGGAGAATTAGAAATTCTAATTTTAGTTTTTGCAGACATACCACTTCTGGGTCGAATTTGAAGCTCATATCCTTCTGGTATTTCAAAAGATAGTCCAGTTCTAATTTTCATCGTACTACCAGCAGCGACTGTTAGACTGTCGATACTATGAATATCAAATCCAGCTGAACCTTTTGTAGCATAGAAAGGTATTTGAGCACGACTCTCTGTTTTTTTTATTTTAATTTTCATTAAAACTACTCCTTTTATTTATTCACTACTCCAAACAAAACAGTTTCTTTGATCTTCTCTAAACGTATCTTTCTTTGAATTTCTTCTAGAGAACCAACTAATTTAATGTTTGAGTT
>Ga0180437_10001159_pt1 | contig 45760 bp, 38 predicted proteins | sample SS_ome_4_FD_132410 | JGI IMG/M metagenome (GOLD analysis project Ga0180437, IMG submission 132410) | Hypersaline lake sediment archaeal communities from the Salton Sea, California, USA - SS_3_D_1 metaG | ecosystem: Environmental > Aquatic > Non-marine Saline and Alkaline > Hypersaline >... | reverse complement strand
CCGATGCAATGCCCGAAATGCGAGGCAGGGATCTCTGACGATTCCCGGTTCTGCAGCAACTGCGGGACACCGATTCATCCTTCTGAGGAAATATTCTTCTCACAAACCCGGACCATATTGAAGCCGATACAGGAATTGGTACCTGGAACCGAACTTGCAGAAAAGTACAAGATCGAAGAGGTGGTGGGCAGAGGAGGGATGGGCATCGTATACAAGGCGGAAGACACAAAACTCAAACGCCGCGTGGCCCTCAAGTTCCTGCCGCCGGAGCTGACCCTCGATGAAGAGGCCAAAGAACGCTTTGTCCTGGAGGCCAGGTCAGCAGCCGCACTGTCCCATCCCAATATCTGCACCATCCACGAGATCAACGAAGAGGAGGGACGATCCTTTATCGCCATGGAATTCGTTCAAGGGCAGAGTCTGAAGGAAAGGATAAAACAGGGCACTTTGGGAACGGACGAAGTCTTGAATATCGCCATTCAGGTGGCCGAGGGGCTGGATGAAGCCCATAAAAAAGGCATCGTTCACCGAGACATCAAGAGCGCGAACATCATGATCACGGACAAGGGCCAGGCCAAGGTCATGGATTTCGGTTTGGCCAAGGTCAAAGGGGGAACCCTTTTGACAAGGGAGGGAACGACCCTTGGGACCGTAGCCTACATGTCTCCGGAGCAGGCACGGGGAGAAGAAGTCGACCCTCGCTCGGACATCTGGTCTCTGGGTGTCGTCATGTACGAGATGCTCTCCGGGGAGTTCCCGTTCAAAGGAGACCGGGAAGCCTCCATTCTCTATTCTGTCGTGCACGAAGAGCCGAGGCCCCTCAAGGAGATAAAGCGTGATCTTCCTCCGGAACTCCAGCAGATCATCAGCCGCGCCTTGAAGAAAAAGCCGGAAGCCCGGTATGCATCCGCAGAAGATATGCTGAAAGACCTGAAGAAATACCAGGACAGCCTGCGAGCAGAGGAATTGGGCGCCTTGAATCTAAAGACTATCCTCCGACGCATCCGCAAGCCGCAAGTGGCCATCCCTCTTATTTGTGCAATTTTGCTCATCGCTTTGGCCGCTGTCTGGTTTTTCAACCGCCAGGCTAAGATGCGCTGGGCCAGAGAAGAACGACTTCCCGAGATCGAGCGGCTCGTCGAGGAAAATTTCCGGGATTTCACCGAACCCTACAAATTGGCCGTGGAGGCGGAAAAATTCATCCCCAACGATCCCAAGCTGGCTGAGCTTTTTTCGAAATGCTCCTTGAACATCAACATCCAAACAGAGCCACCAGGGGCAGAGATTTATGTAAAGGAATACGATGAGCCGGAAAGCGATTGGGAATATCTGGGCATCTCTCCTCTGGAAAGTGTCAGATTACCGATAGGAATTTTTAGGTGGAAAGTCGAAAAGGAGGGCTATGAAACCGTTATGGCAGCCTCTTCCAGTTGGAATATCGCCTTTTTGCCCGATAACCAAATAATACCTTCTCATCTCAACATCGTGCTGGATGAGAAAGAAATAATTCCGGAGGGAATGGTCAGGGTGGAAGGAGCAGAAACAGAAACAGGTAAATTCGACGATTTCTACATCGACAGGTACGAGGTCACGAATAAGAAGTATAAGGAATTTATGGACAGCGGAGGATACACGAACAGGGAATACTGGAAGCAAGAATTCGTTAAGGACGGAAAGGTTCTGACATGGGAAGAAGCCATGGCGGAATTCGTGGACCAGACAGGCCGGGCCGGCCCTTCCACCTGGCAGGCGGGTGATTATCCCGAGGGGCAGGAAAATTTTCCGGTCTCAGGCATCAGCTGGTACGAGGCCGCCGCCTATGCCGAATTTTCCGGAAAAAGCCTGCCGACAATCCACCACTGGGGTTTAGCTAGGGGTGAACAAATGCCGATGATCATGTTCCCCCAGTTGGGGGGCTACGCCGTTTTTGCTCCTTTCAGCAACTTTCAGAATGAGGGTTCTGTTCCGGTGGGCAGCCTTCAAGGCATAACGTCATTCGGAGCCTATGACATGGCGGGAAATGTGAGGGAGTGGTGCTGGAACGAGACACAGCAGGGCCGCGTGATCAGGGGCGGGGCTTGGACAGATAATCCTTATATGTTTGGATATCCTAGCAATCTTCCTGCCTTCGACCGTTCCCCTCAAAACGGATTCCGGTGCGCCCTGTATCCGGATCCCGCAAAAATCGCCGATTCTGCATTTCAAAGGCAAAACTCAGCCAAAGCCTTCGATATCACCTCGGAAACACCGGTACCGGATGAAATTTTCATGGTGTACAAAGAGCAGTTTGCTTACGACAAGACCGAACTGAATCCCCGCGTGGAATCGAAGGATGAAAGTGCGGAGGACTGGATCAAAGAGCGTGTGAGCTTCGACGCGGCATATGGGGGAGAGCGGATGATCGGCGTTCTCTATCTTCCCAAAGATATCGAGCCACCCTACCAAACAATCATATATTTCCCCGGAGAACAAGCGGCATTCCGGGAGTCGAGTGAAAAGATAGAAAATGATCTGGAATTCAAGGTTTTTCTCTCCTTCATCATAAAAAACGGCCGGGCCGCCATTTATCCCGTCTATAAGGGGACAATGGAACGGGCAGATCCTGCCCTGATGCCCATCATAATGGGGTACCAAAACGAAACATATCAAGCTACAGAATACATGATCCAATTGATTAAAGACGTCAAAAGATCCATCGACTATCTGGAGACCCGTGAGGATATCGACAGCGATAGGCTAGCTTTCTACGGTGTGAGCTGGGGAGGATGGATGGGATGTTATATCCCGGCGGTTGAGGATCGGTTGCAGGCAAGCATTTTGCTGGGGGGAGGATTTGACGTGATCCATGCCCGTCCCCGGCCTGAAGGGAGGGAAACGAATTACATCACACGGGTGAAAGTCCCCACTTTGATGCTGAACGGCAAATATGACTCGTTTTTCCCATTAGAAGCAGCGATAAAACCGATGTTCGACATGTTGGGAACTCCAGATGAGCACAAGGAACTGAAGCTGTACGATACCGACCATGTCCCCCCTAAAAACGACTTCATCCGGGAAACCCTCGCTTGGCTGGATCGCTACTTGGGCCCTGTGAATCGATAGCCCTGGACAAAGCAACCATGAAGTTTGTTAATCTGCCCAACTTCCAAGAAAAAGAGTCAGGCTATTCAAAAAGGAGGAATCATGAAAGTGAGGATTCTTAATGTCCTATTGATTTGTTGGATCTTGACTTTTCCATCCCAAGCAATGGAAAACCAAGCAAGCCTCAAAGTCTTCATCTCCGTCGACATGGAAGGCGTCAGTGGAGTGATACATTGGGAAGATGTCAGCAGAAACGGCAAAGATTATGATCTTTTCAGAAGGCTTATGACAGAGGAAGCCAATGCTGCTGTGGAAGGTGCCATAGCAGCCGGAGCCACAGAGATCCTCGTTAGAGATTCCCACGGAAGCGCACGTAACATCCTCCCAGACTTGCTACATCCTGAAGCCATCTTACTGCGGGATTGGTCCGGTGGCCCACTGGATATGATGGAAGGCATCGACGACACATTCGATGCAGTTATATTTATTGGCTACCATGCCCGCGAAGGGACACCCGATGCTGTTCTCAAGCACACCATGACCGGCAAGATCAATGTCTTCATCAACGGAAAAGATATGCCCGAAGCGGGAATAAACGGTGCCATTGCCGGCTACTTTGGTGTTCCTGTCGTTCTGGTAGCGGGGGATTCCGCTGTCGTGAAGCAGTGCAAAGATATTTTTGGAGAAATCGAAGGTGTTGCAGTCAAAGAGGGAATCGGTAAAGCCGCCAAGATGATGCATCCCACAAAATCTCAGCAGATGATAAGACAAAAAACCTCCGACGCCCTTGCTAACTTGAAAAAATATAAGCCTTTGAAAATCCAATCTCCGGTCACGATGGAAATCCGCTTCAAAGATGAGGAGGATGCCGAGAGGGCTTCGTGGTTTCCTGGAGCCAAAAGGACTGGAGAAAGGGCTGTGTCTTATTCTCACAAGGACATGATGGAAGTCTTGAAGTTCTTCATGTTCGTTCAATGATTGGAATCGTGACCAGGAAGGACCAGGCAGGGGTCGAGTCTCAACCTTTGACGGGATCTTCGTGAATTGATATCCTTTCCCTGATTCTAAAAAAGGAGATAATAGGCATGAATTGCCCAAAGTGTCAGGCCGATATTACGGACGAGTCCCGTTTCTGCAGCAAATGCGGGACGCCTATCCATCCTTCAGAGGAATCCTTCATCTCCCAGACCAGGACAATCCTGAGACCCATGCAGGAATTGCTTCCCGGAACCAAATTGGCAGGGAAATACAAGACCATTGAGGTCTTAGGCAGAGGAGGAATGGGTATCGTTTACAAAGCCGAGGATACCCAACTAAAACGCCATGTGGCTCTCAAGTTCCTGCCCCCGGAATTAATTCAGGACAAAGAAGTCAAGGAGAGATTCGTTTTGGAAGCCCAAACCGCGGCCGCACTCACCCACTCCAATATCTGCACCATCCATGAGATCAACGAACAGGATGGCGAATCCTTCATCGCCATGGAATATGTGAAAGGGCAGAATTTGAGGGAGAAGCTTATTAAAGCTCCTCTAGAAGTGGAAGAGATTTTGGATATCACAATCCAGGTCGCGCGGGGGTTGGATGAAGCTCATAGCAAAAACATAATACATAGAGATATCAAGAGCGCCAACATCATGATCACCGAGAAGGGGCAGGCCAAGATCATGGATTTTGGATTGGCAAAAGTGAAGGGAGGAACGTTACTGACACGGGAAGGCACCACACTCGGTACGGTGGCCTACATGTCTCCCGAGCAGGCGCGGGGTGAAGAGGTCGACCAACGTACCGATATCTGGTCTTTGGGAGTGGTTTTATACGAGATGCTCACTGGGGAGCTTCCGTTCAAGGGAGACCGGGAAGCGTCGATCCTGTATTCCATCGTGCATGAGGAGCCGAAATCACTCAAGGAAATCAAGAGCGATCTTCCTCCTGAACTGCTACAGATAGTGAATAATGCTTTAAAGAAAAAATCGGAATTCCGGTATGCATCTGCGACAGAGATGCTGAACGACCTGAAAAATTTCCAGGATGTGCGGCATGCAGAAGAATTGGGAGCATTGAACCTGCGAACATTGTTTCGCCGTATCCGGAGACCGCAGGTGGCCATCCCGGTCATGTGTGCGGCCCTTATCATTTCCCTGGTTACTGTCTGGTTCTTCAACCGCCAGGCCAAGATCCGCTGGGCTCGGGAAGAAATCCTCCAGGAGGTCGAGCGGTTGATCGAGGCAAACGATGTCTGGCGCAACCTTGTCCCGCCCTACCGGCTTGCAGAACAGGCCGAAGCCATCATTCCGCACGATCCTAGACTGGCCGAGCTCTTTTCAAAATGCTCTCTGAACATCGACATCAAGACAGTGCCCCCCGGGGCAAGCGTGTTCATGAAGGAATACATCGATCCCGATGCTGAATGGCTTTTTCTCGGCGTTACGCCGATCGAGCAGATCCGTGTGCCCATCGGTATTTTCCGCTGGAAGTTCGAAAAAAAGGGCTATGAGACCGGGCTGGCAGCGGATTCGACCTGGGATTTTCTCCAACCAGGGGCTGTGTCTCCATACGATATCGTCAGAACCTTGGATAAGGAAGGCAGCATTCCTTCCGGCATGGTGCGTGTCCAGGGAACAAAAGCGGCCGTGGGAACCATAGAAGACTACTTTATCGACAGGTACGAGGTTACCAATCGGCAGTATAAGGAGTTCGTCAACGCCAAAGGGTACAGAAACAGAGATTTCTGGAAGCATCCATTTGCGATGGACGGTAAAGAGCTGACCTGGGAAGAGGCCATGAAAAAGTTCGTGGACCTTACAGGTCAGCCTGGCCCCTCCACGTGGCAGGCAGGAGACTATCCGGACGGACAGGACGATTATCCTGTTTCGGGTGTCAGCTGGTACGAAGCCGCAGCGTATGCGGAATTTTCTGGAAAGAACCTCCCCACTGACGCTCATTGGAATGTGGGGAGAGGATATTTCACCCCCATGATCCGGTGGCCGCAAGTCGGAGGCTTCGCTATTTTAGCCCCTTTCTGCAATTTTCAGGGCAAAGGCCCCGTCCCAGTGGGAAGTCTCCCAGGCATCACACCCTATGGAGCCTATGATATGGCAGGGAACGTGAGGGAGTGGTGCTGGAACGAAAGTCCCCAGGGCAGGATCATCATGGGGGGAGCTTGGGATGACAATTCGTATGCGTTCGGAAATCGAAGGCAAATGCCGCCCATGGATCGTTCACCTCAGAACGGTATAAGACTGGTCCTCATCCCGGATCCCGAGGCCGTGCCGGACGCAGCGTACGCTTCTCGACGCATCATCGATTCCAGGAATTTTTACGAGGAAAATCCGGTCAGCGATCTCGTCTTTCAGGCCTATAAGGAGCAGTTCTCCTATGACAGATCCGATCTGAAAGCCCGGGTGGAATCGAAAAAGGAAAATCCCAGAGGCTGGATCTATGAAAAGATCTCCTTCGACGCAGCCTACGGAGGGGAGCGGGTTCTCATCCACCTTTTTCTTCCCCAGAACACACCGCCTCCCTATCAAACCGTGATCTACTTTCCAGGGAGCATCCCGACATGGGAAAGGTCGAGCGAAAATATCGAAAGTTTTTATTCATTTCCCATGTTCCTTTCCTATATCGTCAGGAATGGCAGGGCTGTGCTCTTCCCCGTCTATAAAGGGACCTTCGAGCGAGGAAACCCTGAGCTTCGAGCCATCTATTGGGGCAACAATACCCACCAGTATTCTGAATTCCTGACTCAGGTCGTCAAAGATTTCAAAAGATGTATCGACTATCTGGAAACCCGTCAGGATATATACAGCGACAAGATCGCCTACTATGGGATGAGCTGGGGAGGTGCTTTGGGAGCGATCATACCGGCCGTAGAGGATCGCCTTAAAGTGAGCATACTATTCCCCGGTGGCCTTGTGGATCGAGCCCGTCCTGAAGTTCATCCCTTCAATTATGTGACCCGCGTTAAAATTCCGACCTTGATGCTGAACGGCAAATATGACTCGATCTTTCCTTTAGAAACATCCATCAAGCCGATGTTCGACCTTCTCGGAACTCCGGATGAACACAAGGACCTGATGTTGTATGATACCGATCATCTCCCTCCCAGAAACGAATACATCAGGGAAGTTCTAGCCTGGCTGGACAAATACCTGGGGCCGGTTAAATAATGGGACCGAGTCTCAACATTTGACATTTAAAATTGGTACGGACTCCATATGCATCTGCCAATCTGATGAATTAAATGCCATGAAAAACCCCTAGAAAAATTTCTTCCATTGAAATCTTCTTTGTACACATGATTGACTCTGTTTTGGGAAATTGATATGTTTCCGTTGAATTCATCGGAGGGAAAAAATGGGTATTAAATGCCCCCAATGTCAGGCAGATAATCCTGATACTAAGCAGTTCTGCGGGGATTGCGGGACAAAGCTTACGCCTTGAACAAAACGTCTTAAGATCAAATAATTCTTGGCAGACATTTTCCATTCGGAAAAGATGCTCTAGTTGGGACGTCCCCTAGTAGCCGAAGAGGCGGGGGAGGAAGAGGCTGATCTCAGGGATAAAGGTGACGAGGAGGAGCGATACGAGCATCGCGATAAACAGGGGAAGAAGCGGGCGGATAACGCGGGCTATGCTGGTGCCGGCGATCCCGCACCCGATGAAAAGCACACTCCCCACAGGCGGCGTGCACAGACCGATGCTCAGATTCAGAACCATGATGATCCCGAAGTGGATCGGATTGACGCCAAGCTGCATCACTACGGGCAAAAAGATGGGGGTGAAGATCAAAACGGCCGGTGTCATATCCATGAAGGTCCCGACCAATAGCAGCGCGAGATTGATGATCAACAGGATGATGATCTGGTTATTAGATATCGCCATGAGGGCCGAGCTGACATTTTGCGGGATATTCTCGTAAGACATGATCCAGGACATGCCCATGGACGTGCCGATCAGCAACATGACGATGGCTGTGGTGGCCGATGTGTCGATCAAGATCTTGGCGATCTCCTTCCACTTGACCTCCCTGTAGATTAAAACGGCAAGAATGAATGTATAAAGAACGGCGATGGCCGAAGCCTCGGTGGCCGTGAAATACCCGGCCACGATCCCCCCGATCACCAGGACGATCAATAAAAGGCTGGGGATGGCATCCAGGAAACGGAAAATACCCTCCCTGAGTTTTATCCTTTGTGCAACCGGATATTTTTTTTGGCGGGCGATCAGACCAGCCACGGCCATCAAAGACATCCCGATCAGAATCCCGGGAAAATACCCGGCCACGAACAAAGCCCCGATGGACACACCCCCACTGGCCAACGAATATACGATCAGGATATTGCTGGGCGGAATGATCAGCCCGGTCGTGGCCGATGTGATGTTTACGGCTGCGCTGTAATCGAGGTCATACCCTTCTTTTTTCATCTGGGGGATCATAAAACCGCCGATGGCAGCCGACGAAGCCACGGCCGATCCCGAGATCGACCCGAATAGCATGGCGGCCATGATGTGGACAAAAGCCAATCCCCCGGGGAACATCCCGACCAAAACCTTAGCAAAATCGATCAACCGCCGGGCGATCCCTCCCCTGTTCATCAACTGCCCGGAGAGGATAAAAAAGGGTATGGCCAGCAGAGCGAAACTATCCAGACCCGTGGCCATGCGCTGGGCCACGGTCGTGAGCGCCGGACTTGCGTCGATGCTCATCAGCATGGTCATGGCAGTGGCTATCCCGATACAAAAGGAAATAGGCACGCCAAGAAACAACAGGAAAGCAAAACTGCCGATCAAGATGAGGATATGGAACAGCTCCATTATTCTAGATCCCCTCCTGACTTTCCAAAGCCACAGCCTCGACCTGCACTTGCTTCCCCGAAAGCGCCCGGAATCTTTCGATGATAAAAACCGATGCATAAAACATGATGAGTATCCCGCTCAGGGGAAGAACAAGGTAGACATATCCCAATTTTATTTGGAGGGCGGCTGAGGTCTGGGCTAAAGTCAGGGTGATGGATACCAACCGTATCCCTCCCATGACCATGACGAATAAAGAAAACAGGAAGACAAATATCTGGATGATTATTTCCACCCAGACTTTCGCTTTGTTCCTCAGCCCTTGCAGAACGACATCGATGGCCAGGTGCATTTTTTTGCCGGCCGCGTAGCTGGCCCCCAGCAATCCTACCCAGATCAAAAGATACCGGGCCAGTTCTTCCGTATAAGAGCTGGGATTTTGGAGGACAAAACGCGTGAAGACCTGCCAGAGCACATTGAGCACATTGGCACCCATCAGAAGGACTAGAGCCAGCTCGAGCAGCCTGTCGATCCTTTTTCTGGCCCTTTCGAGCATCACTTCACTTCCCTGATTCTCTGGATGAGGCTATATAAGCGGGGTTGAGTATTATATTCCTCATAAATGCTTTCTACCCCGGCAATAAAGGGCGCTTTCTCCGGATGATAGACCGTGACGCCGGCCTTCTGCACCTCTACCAAGGCTCTTTCCGTGGCCTCTTCCCAGAGTTTTCTCTGGTAGATTTCCGACTCGTCTGCCGCTTCCTGCAGCACTCGTTGAAATTCAGGCGAAAGGTTATTCCATATCTTGGTGCTGATGACCATCACATCCGGCACGCCGGTGTGCTCGTCCAGAGAATAATGTTTGCAGACTTCATAGTGCCGGGAGAGGTGAAAGCTGGGGGGATTATTCTCTGCCCCATCCACCACACCCTGCTGGAGCGCCGAGTAAAGCTCGCCCCAGGCGATAGGGGTGGCCGACCCTCCGAGAGCCTGCACCATCCGCATGGATGTGGGGCTTTCCTGGGTCCGGATCTTGAGCCCGGCTAGATCATCGGGAGCAAGTATGGGGCGGTCCACGGTGTAAAAACTCCGGGTTCCGGCATCGTAATAGCAAAGCCCGCGAAGCCAATATCGTTCCCCGGCAAGGAGCAGTTCCCGTCCGATCTCTCCTTCCAACACGCGGAAGCGGTGGGCCTCATCCCGGAAAAGGAAGGGCAGGCTCAGGACTCCCATCTTCGGGACGAATCCCTCGATCACGCTGCAGGAAACCTTGGTCATGGCCAGGCTGCCGATCTGGAGAAGCTCCAAACATTCCCGCTCCGATCCCAGTTGTTCTGAGGGATAAACATCGATCCGCATCCGGCCCTGGGATTTATCGGCTACCCGTTCTGCCAGATATTCCATGGCTAGATGAACGGGATGGGCAGGGTCCAGCCCATGGCCCAGTTTTATGACTTTGACTCTCTGTTCGGATTTGCAGCCGAATTGAATGGAAAGAAAAAAACAACTCAATAACAGGAGGATGACTGTATACCTGGCCTCACGATACCTCATTTATTCGATACGGGGTTTGATGATTTTTGCATCGATTTCGCTCATTTCTGATTGCAACCGGGCATACATCTCCTCATCTGCGTACATGCCGATGATCGAGCCGCCAGATCCCGCGAACTTGGCGGATGCGCCGCAGGCACGAGCGGTCCTGATCATCTCCATGTTGCCCGCACTTATTTTCATGATCTGGCTTCTCAGGTCGAAATTTTCATCCATCAATCGATGCAGTGTTTTAAAATCTCGTTTCAGCAGAGCTTCTTTTCCCATTTCGGCCTTTTCAGCGATGTGGCGGAGTGTTTCATGGACAGAGGGGTTTCCCCTGTCATAGCCCTGGCGGATATCGTTCAAGACCCTGCCTGAAACCTTGCCTAGAGCTGGTTTGTAGGCCAGGTAGAGTCTGGGAAGAAATTTGGGACTCAGCCTTTCGTATATGCCGTGCCCCCTTTCCCGGACGATCTTTTCATCCAGATCCATGTAAACACAACCCTCATAGACCTGCGCGACACGGTCCATAAATCCGGCGTTGATGCCCAGCTCATCCCTTTCCGCCTCCAAAATAAGTGTGGGCTGGATCTCGACCGGGATTTCGACGCTGTAAAATTCCATCAATGCCCGGAAAGCCGCGGTTATGATGGCACTCGACCCTCCGAGGCCCAGCTGGCGGGGGATACCGGAGGAATACCGGATGGTGAAATTTTTATTTTCCAAAGGAATGCCATGTTCCTGGCAGTGATCACGGAACTTCTTGATTGCAGCTTTGACCAGCCGGACTCCCCCGTAATAGCCGTAGAGTTCCACCCTCTCGGTAAAGGCCCGGATATCCTTATAGACCGGGATGTCATCTCTGTGGGATTGGATCATCAGCTCATGGGATTCATCACAAAACGCCCTGGCTTCGAAATCTTTGATCGTAACGGCGATGATCTTGCCGAAATATCCGTCAGAAGGGTTGCCAAGGATTCCTGCCCTCGCGAAAGCTCTGGTTTGTATGGTCATGATCGCCTGTGCCTTTTCTATTTCAAATGCTGGCCAGGACTCCCCGCACATACCCGACCGATTCCGCCACGCCGGGGAGCGGGTCCTTCCCGTCCTTCTCGAATTCGAAGGAGACCGAGCCTTTGTAATCGATGTCGATCAAAGTCTTCAAGAACCTGGGGATATCGATGACGCCGCGGCCGATCTCGATGGTGGTCCCTTCTTGTGTGGCGGATGTCACATCCTTGATATGGACATCGTGCAGTCGGTCGGCGAAGGCCATGGCCGACTCTGACGGATCGACCCCGGCGCGCTTGGTGTGACCGATATCGATGCAAAGACCGATGCGCGGGTCCAATTTTTTTATTTTTTCATAGGCATCTTTGGGTGTCGGATACCGCTCATCGCCAGGACCATGATTGTGAATGGCCAATTTTATGTCGTACTTGTCCACCAAGCGGTCTACCGTTTTCAATAATTCAGGATTTGGAGCGCCGATAATGACCCTCATGCCGGCGGTTTTGGCATAATGGAATGCCCTTTCCACTTCCTTTTCCGTTTGCATGTAAACCACACCGCATCCGTAAATGTCGAGGCCGGCGGCTTTTGTCTTTTCTGCAACGATCCTGATTTCCTCATCCGAACTCTCCAGAGAGAGATGAAAGTCCTTGAAGGCGATCCGTTCCAATCCCAGCCTCACTGTCATTTGCAGCGTATCCTCCAAAAAAAACTCCCGGAAAGTGTACGATGCCATTCCCAAATTCAATCGGCTCTGTTTTTCCACGAATTGGGAGGTCGATGGAGGGGTATTTTTCGAATACCGGCTCGATGCTGTCAGGAGAAATGGCAGCGATAACCCCGCCAAACCTATTCCGGTGCCTGTCAGGAATTCCCTTCTTGTCGTTTGACCCATGTTTATCTCCTTTTAGCGTCTGCTAATTACATACTACAATCATTCCCCCGACACAACCTTAAATTGGGGAAAGAATCCCCTTTCAGTTATTTTTTCGCCTATTTCTCGACAGGAAACCGTTCAATACCTCTCATTCAGAACAAAAATATTGTCTCCCTTTTCAAATTGTGTCATCATACGGCAGAGGGAGAAAAGCGTGCGTTCATCCTTGCGAAATTTCTTGATAACGGGTTTGCTTCTGGTCGCTCTTATGGCTTGCGGACCACCAATGGAAAGCGATTCCGGAGGACAAAAAGCTACAGAGAAACAAGCTGCGGAAACAACAAAACCGAACGTCCTCACAGAGGAAGAAAAGGTGGAGGGATGGATCCTTTTGTTCGATGGGATAAGCTTTGAAGGATGGAGGGGTTTAGGCAGCCAGGAGATCCCCGAAGGGCACTGGACCATCGAGGATGGGACCATTAAAAAAGTTCCCAGCGAGAATGTGCCTTTGCAGGAAGACGGCCAACCCCTTGCTGGAGGGGACCTGATCACCACCCAAACATACGAAAACTTCGAGCTATACTTCGAATGGAAAATCAGCCCGGCCGGAAACAGCGGCATCAAATACAATGTTTCCGAGGAGATGTCGGCAGCGAATCCCCCGGAGTTGGCCGCATTGGGATTCGAATATCAGGTCCTCGACGACGAAGGCCACCCTGACGCCCAGGTCAGCGATACCCATACAGCGGGTGCATTGTACGACCTGATCGCTCCCATCGGCAAAAGCCTCAGACCTGTAGGGGAATTCAACACGGCTAGGATCCTATTCAACGGGAACCATGGTGAACACTGGCTCAACGGAGTCAAAGTGTTGGAATACGATCTGGACACGCCGGAAATGGATGCCCTCATTGCAGCCAGTAAATACCGAAACATCATCGATTTTGCCAAAAAGCGGCGGGGTCATATCGTATTTCAGGACCACACCGATGCTGTCTGGTACCGCAGCATAAAGATTCGTATCATCGAGCCCTGAATATCATAAGAAGGGAGGATCTTAATGGCCAAAAAAAATATAACACGCAGGAATTTTATCAAGACCGTGTCTGCCGGTACGGCAGGGATGGCTCTTGCCTTGCCGGCTGTAAATGCCCGCCGGATTCAAGGCGCAAACGACAGGATTCGCGTCGGGATAGTCGGATTTTCCGACAGGGCCCGCGACTCCCTTATCCCGGCCTTTCAATGGAACGCCAAGAAACTCAATTTCGCAATCGTCGCTGTCTCAGACATCTGGAACCGACGGAGGCAGGAAGGCGTTGCCTTTCTTGAAAAGCTGACCGGAAATAAAATTCTCCCCATGCGGAACAATGAGGAGCTCTATGAGTCAGGCACGGTGGACGCAGTGATCATCAGCACGGCGGATTTTCAGCATGCCCTCCACTGCATCCAGGGGGTTGAGGCCGGGTGTGACGTGTATGTGGAAAAACCCTTTGCCAACACCATGGCCGATGCCCGGGCGGTCCTCAAAGCCGTCACGGCTTCGGACAGGATCGTCCAGATCGGCACGCAGCGGCGCAGCGCCCTGAATTACATCAACGCCAACGAATTCATACGGTCCGGAAAATTCGGAGACATCGTCGCCGTCGAAATGACCTGGAATGTGAATCAACCCGGTCGCTGGCGTCGACCTCACCTTGTAGCCGATCTCAAGGAACAGGACGTGGACTGGAAGCGATACCTGATGAACCGCCCTTATGAACCCTGGGATCCGCGAAAATATATCGAATACCGCCTGTTCTGGCCCTACTCCAGCGGAATTCCCGGACAATGGATGGTCCATCAGATCGACACCGTTCACTGGTTCACGGATCTACCGCGTCCTCGAAGCGTTGTGGTCAACGGCGGACTTTACCTTTGGAAGGATGGCAGGAAGAATTTCGACACCCTCACGGCCGTTTTCGATTATGGACCGCTCGAAGATTTAACCCGGGGATTCATGGTGACTTACACATCCAGGCAGACGAATTCCGCCGGCGGCACAAAAGAGCTATATTTTTCTAACGGCGGCACCCTGAATCTGGATACCAACAAGGTCACCCCTGAAGGAGGCTTGACACAGGGGATGGCAGAGGCCATGGGTATGAAAGAGAACAGGCTTGCGGAATTTTCTTTAGCTGAGGAAGGCGGTGTGGAAACGGCCGCCAGCACCGGCTCGGATCCGACAACCGTAGCCCATATGCGAAACTGGATGGAATGCATCCGATCGCGAAAACAACCGAATGCCGATATTCATGCCGGATACAACCATTCGATAGCTCTATGCATGACCGTCGCCGCCATGCACACGGGAAAACGGGTGACTTTCAACGACACCCGTCAAGAAGTCGTCATTAGCTGATTAGAAAAATCTCGGTACCTTTGTTTCCCTAGAGAGTCGTTTTGCACCCCAAAAAACTAGGTCTAAGCAAAAAAAATGGCCTCTTATTTTGTCTTTCTCCTTTAATATTAATAAGTTAAGTCGGTCTGACCCCTAAAAATTAAATCTTGACGAGTTCTTCGATCTTGAAGGGGCGCTCCTGTTCGATGCTTCGGCGGGCGGCTATCCCGATCAGGATAGACAAAGCACCGTCCCGGCTGCCGGCGCCCTGATCGAGAAGGTCCTCTCCGGGCCTGCGGAAAATCCGGTCCTGCATGACCTGGTCTGCTCCCCAATGGCCGCTGCCACCTGATGTGAGCCCGAATGTTTTGGTGTTCCCGAAATTCCGCGTTATCCGAAAATCCGCCATGGTGTCCGTTTTCCAGGGCTGGTTGTGATAAATCCTGGCATCCAGCCTCCCTTTTGTCCCGTTGAAACCCACAGCGTATCCCTCATAAGGCATGAAAGCGTTCAGCGAGTAGCTCATAGTCACGCGATTGTGATACCGGACCTGGACATTCATGGTATCCCAGATATTGATCTTTTTCCGGAAAACACAGGCATCCCGGATATAGCTGTCCTCGGATTCCGCTTTCACATAGAGATTCATCAGATGCTGGTCCCGGGTGATGTCCCAAAAGAACTCGCATTTGTTTTTATAGGGGCAATCCATGCACCGCTCGCTCCGGAAATCTCCATTGTACCCATATTTTCGCAGCGTTCCATAGGCGTTGACCTCGACAGGTTCCGCTGCCAGCCACCAGTTCATCAAGTCATAGTGATGGGTCGCTTTATGGACGAGGAGCGACCCTGAAAACTGTTTGAATCCGTGCCACCGCCGGAAATAAGATGCGCCATGGAAAACATCCAGGTAATAGTGGAAATCCACGGATGTGACCTCGCCGATCTCCTTAGCCAGCAGGATCTCTTTGATCTTGACAGCATCAGGGCTGTACCGGTAGTTGAAGGTCACGATCAACTTTTTCCCGGTTTTCTTTTCCGAATCCAGGATGTTTTGGCAGAGTCTTTCATCGGTGGCCAGAGGTTTTTCCGTGATCACATCGCATCCCATCTCCATCGCGAGGCAGATGTACTTGGCATGGAAACAATCGGTCGTGGTCACGATCACAGTATCCGGTTTAGTCTCCTCGATCATCTTTTTGAAATCCGTGAATGCCGGGCATTTGGCCCCCATGTATTGCCTGGCATATTCCAGCCGCTTGGGATTGATATCACAAAGCCCGACCATATCCAGGACATCGCTGTAATTTTCGAGCAGGACTTTCCCCCATGTTCCACTCCCGCGGATCCCGGTTCCGATCAATGCCACTTTTCGTTTATTATCCGCGGATAGACTCCACAAGGGAGCAGATTTCAGAAAGGAGTGGCCGGCTACTCCCAGCGCGGCCAGAGCCGATGAGGACAAAAATTTTCTCCGGCTTATCTCGTTTTTTCCTTTTGCCATGTGTTCCTCCCTCCATAGGAAACGAATTTTGGAATCCGGCTACTAAAATCCTATTCCTTTAGGAATTCCTTTGTCAATCACGAGTCTTTGAAGAGAAGCGACGAAAAACCGCCATCCATTCACTCAGCCAACGAAAAACAACTTCAGCGCCAATCCTGCCACAACAAGGAAAAAAAGATTACGAATCCAAAGATCGCCTTTCTTGATGGCCCACTTTGCCCCTAGGATTGCCCCGAAGGACATGGTGCAGGCCATGGGAATACCGAAGGAAAAATCGACAAGCCCGTGGGTACTAAAAAGAACGAAAGCCGTTGTCGAAGAAAAGACATTCAATACCTTGGTCGCGAACGCCACCTGGAGGAAATTCAAGCGAAAAATCAGCAAGAGCACAAAACTCAAAAGAGTCACATATCCCCCGCTGAAAAAACCACCATAGATCCCCAAAATGAAAACGAGAATCGAACCCATGATCAATCCTGCACTGCAAATCCTTCCTTTCAACACCTGAATACCCACGTCTTTTTTGAAGAGAAGCAGGCACGCCATGGCCAAAATCACTGCTGCAATGACTTTTTCCAAAAAATCCTGATCGATGGTCAAGATGATCTTTGCCCCAAGAAAGGATCCGCCAACTGTCAACATAGAAAGAAAAGCAAGTAAATTGAACTGCTCCTTTTTTGAAGCTTTTTTTAATCCGGCAGCACCGCTGAGACTCAAAAATATCAAAGCGAACATATTGGTTGCGACGGCTGTTTTCGGAGACATGCCAAGAAACATAAGCACAGGGACCGTAATCAAGGACGTCCCGCCGACCGACACGCTGAAAAAACTCGTGATTAAAGACGTGAGACTGGCAACAAGAATCGCGATAAAGTCCATAGGAGAAATAATGCTTTGATTCTATAGCGAAAATTTTGCGTATGCGCTGGATATTTTAAAACAAATATCCGGGATTTTCATCAAAAGATCACGTTCCACAAAGTAAACAAACCCAGCAATAGAGTCGCGATACCTACGATCAACCGGAGAGATCCTCCTTTGAATTTTTTTACCGTGTAGGCCGCGATAGGAACAGACAGTATGGCTCCAAGAATCAATGAGGGAGACAGGCTCCAATCCACTGTGTGATTCGTGAATGCAAAATAGGTGATAACACCTACCAAACAGGTCAGCCCTTCGGCCAGTGAAGTGATCCCGATGGCATTTTTCGATTTAACACCAGACAAGATCTGCCCGCTTGTGACCAGAGGGCCGTACCCTCCCCCACTGATTCCTTTGTTGAATGCCGCCAAGACCCCGAGAGAAGAAATTTTACTCCATGAAAATTTGTATGTTCGTTTCAACGTAGCGAGAATGAGCAGTCCCATGGAAAGAACTAGCACGCCGATGTAAAGCTTGACATAAAACTTTGGCAGGTTGAGAGCGGCAAAAACGGCAGCCAGGGTTCCTAAAATGGAGCATGCGGCCATGATCATGGCGATCTTGAAATCAATCGTTCCAAACTTAAAATTGGAATTTTTGAACCTGTGATGAAAAAACGCAGCACTCAGCCCCGTAACCAGCTCGGACAGCAAAACGCACGGAACGATCTGAAGGGGATTGTAACCCATCAGAAGAAGCACGGGTGTTAAAGTCGTGCCATACCCCATTCCAAGAGAAGAATCGATATACTCGCAGATAAACGCCATAAACACAACGATGAAGGAAATTTCGAAAAAATCCACATGCTCCTCCTAAATGATTTTGTCGATTCCTTATCTTTCGCTTGTCCTCTTCTTCAGCAAATGCTTCCTTTGGCCTCTTTTTGCTCCTTCTCCTGTCTTTGCCATTGTCGAATAGGAAATATTCAGAAACCCCCAACTCGAATAATCCGACATCAAAAATTCCAGGACAAAATTCAGAAATAAATCGCCCTTTTTTTGTAAGTATTCGAGCATGGCTTACTCCATATGCACTCTTATTGTACTCTAATCGTAGTATTTCTGGGGTTTCTTGTCAAGATTTTTTTTAAAAAAAATCAACGGCTAATCATCACTTCTGTATTTAAAGAATTCCGTTTTTTAGAAATGGATCGGAGGCTTTGAAAGGACGGGGATTTGAAGGGAATAAGTTTAGAAATAACCCAGATTTTTAAGACGTTGACGGATGGCTTCTACTTCCTCGGCAGAAAGCTCCTTTTTGTCCTTACTCTGGGAAATGAGATCCCGCAATATATAGACGACAAACTCGTTGACACTGCTGAATCCGCTTCCCTCGATGACCGTCTTGATCTTCTCATAAAGAGGACGGGGAATCTTTAAAGTGACACGATCTTTTCCCATGGGATTAATTTTAAATAGGATGCCCTCTCAAAGTCAAATGCCATGCGTCACTCGTTTCCCTGGAGTGGAAATCTTTGAATAATAATATCAGGCTAAGTATCAATTAATTTATTTCAAGTCCCGGCGCTTCCTTCGGCAGCAAAACACGGAAAACGCTTCCTTCGCCCGGCTTGCTCGTTACCTGGATCGTTCCTCCATGAGCGTCAACTATCTTTTTGGCGATGGACAGGCCAAGTCCCGTGCCATCGGATTTTTTTTCTCCAGCCTTTTTAATCCGGTAAAACTGATCGAAGATATACGGCAAATGCTCTTCTGGAATACCTATCCCTGTATCCTCGACAATAACGGCGAGATAGTCTTCTTCTTCCTCGATAAATATCTTTACCCTGCCGTTCGGTTGGTTATATTTGATCGCATTCGTGATCAGGTTCGAAAAAACCTGCTTGAGGGATTCATCATCTCCTAATACCATATCATTTCCGGCATAAGGGACAAATTCCATCGAGATTTTCTCTTTTTGTGCACTGGCCTCCATGAATGTCACGATGTCTTCCAACACCTTTTTAATAGAAAGAGGTTTTAGATTATCGACGATCCGGTCCTTGTTCATTCGCGCCAAATTCAGCCAGTCGTTTATCAGTCCCATAAGGCTCTCTAATCTATCCCTTGCTTTGGTCAACATCTCCCTCTGCCGTGGTTCGACCCTTCCGACTATTCCTCCTAATATGACCTCGAAATATTGCGCGATAGTTCCCATAGGACTCCGGAGTTGATGGGAAACCATAGTGATGAAATTTTCCTCCATGATTTTCTTCTCCCTGCGGAGCGATTCCGTCTCCAGAATAAGCCTTCTCCTCTCCAGGCCTCTCTTGACGATAATACGCAACTGGTCGGGGGTGAACGGCTTGGGAAGAAAATCATAAGCCCCCTTCTTCATCGCTTCGACAGCCGATTCGACCGTCGCATAGCCTGTGATAACGACAGAAATGATGCTGGGATCGAATTCTTTGATCTTTTCGAGGACCTCGACCCCGCTGATAGCGGGCATCTTCAGATCGACGAGAACCAGATCAGGATGGAGGTTCTGCACCTTTTCCAAACCGATCTTCCCATTTTCAGCCACCTCTGAATGGTACCCGCTCTTGACAAGGATCTGGCTGCAAGAATCGCGCATGGAAGCTTCATCATCGATCACAAGAACTATGGGGTTTTTTTCTCTCATCACATTCTTTTCCTCGGAGACATCTATCTGACGAAACTATAAAAAACTCTCCCGAATAGAAAAAATCCTGTAGACGTTGCCTCATTTTTTCAGGAATTTTTCTATATGCGCGAGCAGATCAGCGGGCTTTACAGGCTTGTCGATATAATCATCAGGGCTGACGAGACCCTGATCCTCTGGCTTGAATTGGAATCGTGACCCGGTCAATTCCTTGACGGCCGAAACAAAGATCACGGGGGTGTTTTTTACGCTCTCGAATTCCTTCGCCGTTTTGATTTCGTGGCAGAGGGAAAATCCATCGAACAGGCTGTCCATCATGATATCGAGAAGAATAAGGTCCGGTTTTTCCTCGAGAATCTTGTCTTTTCCCTCAGCAGGATTGGAAGCTTTGACGACATCGTACAGGGCGGATTGCAGGATCGATGTGACGGCTTCCGCAAAATCAGGATCGTCATCGATAATCAAAATTTTAGCTTTTCCCATTTTGTTTCTCCTTTACTTAGTGAATGCATTATTTATCGCCATCATTAATTCTTCGTTCCCAAAAGACTTGATAAAGTAATAAAATATGTCCTGTCCTCGTACCTTTGCCTCGAGTCTTTTGGTGTTCTTCTTGGCCATCATTATGATTTTAATGTGCGGGTCGATATTCTTCAATATCGAAACGGCTTCATATCCCTTCATCTCGGGAAGGTCCACATCCAGAATCAGACAATCGAAGCACTCTTCGGATAGCTTTTTGATCGCATCGGGAAGCCCTTTCCCGCTCTCTACATGATAATCTTCCTTCCTGAAGAAAGCCTTCAAATTCTGCCTTTCTTTCGCATCCGGATCGATAATCAAGAGGCGTCTTTCTTTATTCATGATCGGCGATTCCCTAAATCATAAGAATCGGCAATATTTCCTTCAATTCTTCAAATGCCCCAATACACTATCGATCGCCTCCCTAACAGCCAGAGAGATATCCTTTCCCTCTCCGACACATTCAGGTTGGATACCCAAAACATAGGCGTTTTTTATCTGCCCATCGGCCTGGATTGCTTGGATAAACGGCATAAATCTGTGGCTCAAGGTAAGGTTCTGGAATACGAACTCGAGCGGAAAAAGCGTGACCTTCCCCGGTTTTTCATGAAAATCGACGGCGTCGAGGAAGATCAGAAAATGCTTGCCTCTATCTTGAACGGATAGGTCTTGTTGTTCGAATTCCGATTCCAGCCACACAGGTCCGATCCCATTTTCCCTCATTCTTTTCGCCAGCTCGACACCCAGGGCATCATCCGACCGGGCAGGATTCCCCACGCCGACAAATACAGGATTTCCCTCGCTTCTAATTTTATCGTAAATCTCTTTCCAGCCTTCCTCTGGCGCATATTCCACCTCCGCCAAATGAGCGGAACAACTTATGCAGGGATCGAAGGCCCTCACCACCAAATTCATCCTCTCCTCGATCTCATCCTTTTTTCCTTCGTCACACAGCTTCTGGGCAGCGATGCGGCAGTACCTCTCGATGTCCTCGGCATTTTGGGCCGTGGGTGTGATGATATCCGCGTGTTCAACCAGCCCATCCTTTATTCGGTAATGGTGGATGAGCAGGCCGCGAGGAGCTTCTACCAATCCTGTTCCCTGCCCTTCTTTCTTATCATATTTGACAATGGGAGGATCTTCAAGATGTTTGAGCATTTCATCCACCAACACGGGAATTCTCTCAAAACAGTACAGGATCTCCAAAGCTTGAGCGGCATTATGAAAAAGAGGATTTTTTCCCCACCGGGCATTGAAATATTTTTTGTACCGCTCCCCCGCTTCGCCTTCGAGCCTCTCGCCGAGATTGTTAACACGGGCCAAGGCACCCACAGAATAAGGCTTTCCTTTGTATCGGCTTCGCTTGGCATAGGAGTGAGGAACGACAAACTCGTTCGTCAGTTTGGGATAGTCATCTCTAACGATTTTTTCCCCTGACGACAGAAGAATCTCATCCCCCCAAAACCCGTAAGCCCCATCGCCGGGTTCACAGCACACATAGAGCGTTTCTTCTTCGGGATATTCGGGATAGTCCAGTCCGCAGAACAAGTCGACTGTTTTATGAACGAAAGGTAGAAACTGGATCGCCCGGCTCTTTATCCAGAGGAGTTCTTCTTTATCAGGGTATTTTCCGAAACCTCCGATTACGGGATTTTCGCCGTGAATGTAGCGGCCGCTCAGTAATTTCATGATATGATTCCCGAATTCCTTCATTTCCAAAGCGATTTTGACTTCAAATGAAAATTTGGAGGCCATGGCAATAGCATTGGGAAAACCCACATAATCGGGCAAGGCCAAGTAATAGACATGCAAGGAATGGCTTTCCACCATCTCTCCCATATGCATTAGCTCTCTTGTCACATACACCTTTCGCGGGACGGTGACCGACAAAGCATTTTCCATCGCCCGGAGAGCCGCGTTTCTATGAGAAACAGAACAAATCGCGCAGATTCTGGGAGACAGGCTCACATCCTCTTCCGGCGTTCTCCCGACAGTCAGTCTTTCGATAAGACGGGGCCCTTCGAAGATGTTGAATTTCACGTCCGTTACGATGTTGCCGTCGATGGTAACGGTCACTCCCCCATTTCCCTCGACTCGTGCCAGGTGCTCAATCGTTATCTTGTTCATTTTTTCTCCTTCCCGATCTTCTCAAAGAAGTCCGCAACCTTGATCCCCGAGAAATTGGCCATTCTCTTCGTAATCTCATCGATGCCATAACCCTTTTCCTGGAGAAGATAAAATTCGGATGTCCTGTTAGCGACATCCAAAGGTCCCCAGCACCCGATACAAGGGAGATTATGATTGACACATATAGAGCCGCATCCATCGGTCGTTACAGGACCCAGGCAGAGGATGTTTTTTTTCAGGAGACAGTCGTTTTCGTTGTACTTGCAGGAGACACACACAGGATTATGGGATTTTTCCGGGGGACTCCCCTTCACGAAACGGGTAAAAAAATGCAAAAACTGCTCTTTGCCGATCGGACAACCCGGAAGATAAAAATCAACGGCTATATAAGCATCGATAGGCTTTGAGGGAACCGCTGCGGCATGAGTCATCGCCGTGTCACCATAAACACTGTTGTAATTGTCGTTCCAAATCTTCTCGTCGGAAAACCGGGCCTGAATGCCCCCGACTGAAGCGCACAAACCCATAGCCACGACAAGCTTTGCCCTTTCCCGGATGTCTTTCAGCTCCTCGATCTCTTTTTCGGTTGTCACAGAGCCCTCGACCAAGGCGACATCCATCTCGCCTTCGATGTTGTCACTTTTCGCCATCAGAAATGACTGTATATCCACCGCGTTGAAAATACTCACCAGTTCTTTTTCACAATCCAGAATCATCAGAGCACACCCCGCACAGCCAGTGAGTTCGTAAATCCCGATTTTTAATTTTTTTTGATCCATCGATACTCCCCTATATGAGTTCTCTCATATGGATAACATCCCAATACGTAAATACCGGCCCGTCTAGGCAGGTATAGATATAATCTATGGCACAATGCCCGCACTTTCCCACCCCGCATTTCATCCGCCTCTCCAAAGTCATTAAAATTTGGTCCTTGGGAATATTCAATTTAACCAGCTCTTTGAGAACAAATTTGTACATGACCGGGGGGCCGCAGACTAGGGAAAAGGTGTTTTCCGGATCGATGTCCTTGATCTTTTCGAAAAGAGTGGTCACCACGCCGATATTCTCTGTCCATTTTCCGGTATCGTCCCGATCGACGGATAGATGACATTCCAAATCTTCCCTCTCTTTGAGGGCAAGAAACTCCTCACGGAAAATCATTTCCGACGGATTTTTGGCCCCATGGAGAAGAATGACTCTTCTGAATCGGTCTCTGTTGTCGAGACAATAAAGAAGGACGGAACGAAGGGGCGCTGCTCCCAAGCCACCCATAACGATAAGAACATCCTTCCCTTGTATCTTTGCGACGGGAAATCCATTCCCATAGGGTCCACGAAGCCCGATAAGATCATTTTCTCTCAGCTTGAACAGGGCTTCGGTCACTACCCCCACTTTCCTGATACAAAATTCCAATAGTCCCGGACGAGAAGGTGTGGAAGAGATGGAAAAAGGGGCCTCTCCGGCGCCCAGGACGCTCACCATGGCGAACTGCCCTGCCCGGTATTTGAAGGACAAAGCCTTTTCCATTTCCGCTATCCTCACCTGAAAAAATTTGACATCTTGCGTCAGAGGATACATGCGGACGATTCTCGCCGGTTCAGGAAGAAAAGGGTTGATCTGACTTATTTCCATATTCTCGAATTTCATTTTTTCACCTCTTGGTGGAATCGATTCCAAAAGGAATCCACCGGCTCTCCATCGAGAGCATGAGAGACCGTTTTGATATTGATATCCACGGGACAGGTAGCGATACAGCGACCACAACCTACACAGGCGGGTCTTCCATACTTGGAAATATAGGCTTGAAGCTTGTGGGTATACCAGAGTTTCAATCTGTCCGATCTTTTTTCCCTAAAGTTTTCACCACCAGCAACCTCCGAATAATTTTCCAGGGTACAGGCATCCCAACAGCGGACAATCTCAGAAGAATCCTCGCTCAGAGCCGGCTTATCCAGAACATTGTAGCAATTGCATGTCGGGCAAACATTGGAGCAGGATCCACAGGCCATGCAGGCATCCCCCAGCTTTTCCCAAAGTATATCGCTGTACTTGAGCTCCATAAGGTCGGCCATAGCGCTGAAATTGATCTCCGTTTGGAAAGCCATGTCCCGCTCTTCCCGCCACTGGATAAAATTTTGGATATCCTTATCGGCGATGTTCTCCTCGAAGAGATCCGGTTTCGCACGAATCAGATCGTCTCCCCTGCTTGACCCGATCCAGACAAGATAAAAGTCTTCGAGATCCGTGAAAAACAGATCGTATCCTTCATCCACGATATGAGTATTTGTGGAGATACACAAACAGTTCTCATCTGGCCAACAAGAATGCCCTAAGATCAATGTGTTTTCCCTCGCCTTTGTATAGTAGGGATCATCGAAGATATGACTGTAAAACCGGTCCATGATCAACAACCCATGAATATCGCACGGGTGGACGCCGAAAAGGATTCTCGGGGATACGTGAGAAAAATCTTCCTTATACTTCTTTTTGCCGGCTTTGAACATGGTGAAGGAGGGAGGCAAAAAGATCTTCTTGGGAGGAAGGATCGTGCGTGTAAAATCGAGGTCGATTTTCGAGAAGTCCTCGATTTCTTTGAAGACATGGCTGCCGTTGTCCTTCCTGATAGGAGCCCAAAGAGCGGTTTTCTCCGTGATGATTTCCAAAAAAGGAGATAATTTTTTCTTTGGCAGTTTTACGACTCTCATTATTTATTTCCTCTTTTTTATTAAATTATTCCGCGCTGCCTCTCCAGCAGCTTTTTCGATCGAGACCTTTTACAATGCAAATTCCATGCCTTTTTTCGCAATAGAAAAATCCGGATAAAAATCGGGAGGAACTAAGGAAAATATATTATGGAAATGACCGAAGCTTAAGGAAAGCTGTGGAATTTTTCCCCACATGTTGCACAATTTTGACCTACTCCCTTTCTGCGTGAGAGCAAATCGAAAAGCTCTATTTGAGCATAGTCTATTTTAGATCGTACTTTTTGATCTTATTGAGAAGGGTCTTGCGGTCTATCCCCAAGATTTTAGCCGTCTGGCTCCTATTTCCATGATGGACTTGGAGGATCGTTCTAATGTACTCACTTTCCACTTCCTCTAGATTTTTGTATCGTCCGTCGTTCGGGCTCAATAAGGACGGCCTGGAACTGATACCATGATATATGAGAGAATCCAATTCTATTTTATCCCCCTTGGATAGAACGACAGCTCGCTCGATGGTATTTTCCAGTTCTCTGATATTTCCCGGCCAGTCATATTGCGTCAACGCTCTTAAGACATCCCGATTGATGCTGACAATTTGTTTTTTGGCTCTTCTGTTATATTTGTACAAAAAATGGTTGACCAGAAGGGGGATATCTTCTTTCCTTTCTCTCAAAGGGGGAATATGGAGAGGAACTACGCTCAAACGGTAAAAAAGGTCTTCCCGGAACTTCCCTTCTTTCACGCACAGGGAAAGATCTTCGTTGGTAGCAGCGAGAATGCGCACATCGACTTTGATAGATTTGGAGCTTCCGATGCGTGTGACCTCTCTTTCTTGAATGACCCTCAATAGTTTCGCCTGGATGTTGAGACTGATGTGTCCTATTTCGTCCAAAAATATCGTCCCGCCGTTAGCGACTTCGAACCGGCCGTGTTTCGTAACGTAAGCCCCAGTAAAGGATCCTTTGACATGGCCGAAAAGTTCGCTTTCAAATAAGGTCTCCACAAGCGCCCCGCAATCGACAACGACAAAAGGCGCATCCTTCCTCAGGCTATGATTGTGAATTTCTTTAGCGATCAATTCTTTCCCTGTCCCGCTTTCTCCGATGATAAGCACTGTGCTATCCGCGGGGCTGACCTGATTGACGATATCCATAACCTTTTTCATCCCCTCGCTTATTCCGACAACCATGTCAAATTCCGACTGCCTTTTAAGCTCTTGATGCAAATACAGGCTTTCGAAATAGCGTCTTCTGCTTTTTATCGCTTTGCTTACACTGACCCGCAGTTCTTCGGGTGTAAAAGGTTTGGCGAGATACTCGAAGGCACCATGCTTGATCGATTCAACAGCAGACTCGATGCTGGCATATCCCGTGATGATAATCACCGGAGTTTCAGGGCTCTCTTCTTTAATTTGAGCAAGAACTTCCATGCCATTCATCCCAGGCAATCTAATATCCAGGATAACGGCATGAAAGGATTCTTCTTTGAAGGCGGATAAGCCTCCCGCTCCATCGTCAGCCAATCTGACTTTGTAACCTTCTTTCGCGAGAATTTGGCGGCATGAATCCCGCATGACTTGTTCGTCATCGATGACCAAAATGTTAGCTGCTTTCACCATGCTCAAAATCCCTTCTTACCGGAAGAATGATCGTGAATGTCGAACCTTTGTTTTCCTGGCTCGCGACTTTGATCGTTCCCTGGTGCTTTTGAATAATGCCGTAACTGATCGCCAGCCCTAATCCCGTGCCCTTTCCGACTTCTTTCGTGGAGAAAAAGGGCTCGAAAAGTCTCGATTTATTTTCTTCTTTGATTCCGTGTCCGGTATCGGTGATATCGACATAGATGTGTGACCTGTCTACATCCAAGGAAGTCTTGATCTCGATCGTTCCGTTCCCATCCATGGCTTCAGCGGCATTGAGAATGATGTTGAGGAAAACCTGCTGAAGCTGTGCGCTATCGGCAACGATCTTTGGCAAATCGGGAGAATAGTCTTTTTTTAAATGGATATTCTGAAAAAGAACATGACGCTCCATCATGGAAAGAGAATCCTCCAATATCTCATGGATATCCGTAAGGATCATTTCAGGATCCTTAGGACGTGCGAACTGGAGAAGACCCTTGACGATATCTTTGCATCGGGTCGTCTCTTTGACGATTTTTTTCAGGTTATCATATTGAGGACTTTTCTCCGGGCTGTCTTCAAGCAGCAGGTGGCTGTATATCAAGATCCCTCCCAGTGGGTTATTGATCTCGTGAGCGATGCCTGCGGCGAGCTTCCCCAAAGAGGCCAATTTTTCCTGCTGGATCAAATGGGACTGTATTGTCTTTATCTCTTCTGTTCTCTCTTCAACTTTTTTCTCCAGCGTTTTTCCCCATTCGATCAGTTTTTGATTGGCCAGTCTCAACTCATCGGTCATTCGATTAAAAGACTGGGCAAGCGCACCGATCTCATCCTTTGTTCTGACATCGAGCTTGTGCGTAAGGTCCCCTTGAGCGATCTTCTGAGTGGCCACAACCATTTTCTGCAGAGGATTTATCGTTTGTGTCGTAGAAAAATATAGAATGGTCAGGAGGGTAAGAACGCAAAGCACGGCAATGATAGCAAACCCGAAAATAACCCTCCGCGTGGTGTCGATATAAGGTCTTTCCAGCATACCCACATACAGGATTCCGATGATTTCATCATTAATGTTTTTTATGGGTTCATAAGCCGTGATGTACCAGTCATTAACCACGAATGCCCGGTCTATCCAAGCCTGTCCGCTTTCTAGAACCGCAGCGTCGACTTCCTTGGATACCCTCGTTCCCAGAGCCCTTTCTCCTTTCTGGTTTTTCACGTTGGTGGAGATACGTAAATCGTGCTGGAAAATGGTGGCGGTTCCGATTTCCCGGCCTTTGTATGTTTCATCCTTGAATACGAGTTCTTTAACACGGTCCACGATTTCAGATGTTCGATTGATCAGGATCCCTCCGTAAAGAACACCCAAAAGGTTCCCTTGCTCATCGACCACCGCTGAGGCGGCCTTTAACATCATGCCGTTCACCTCTTCATCCTCTGGCCTGAGCGAAGCTTTGGGAGTTGGGACGAATTCCATGTAAGCCTGATCGGCAAGATCCTGTCCTTCTTTCAAAAGCTCTTCACGAGAGACGATGGTTGGGGAGGCATAATTTCCTCCATCAAGGGCTTTTTCCACGATCTCATCCTGGGATTGATCGTCCCCCACGGCCTCAGGATTCCTGGTCCTCACAATCACCCTGCCGGTGGAGTCCGTCAACGTGAGGATATCCAATTCCCTTTGAAGGCGGACCCGGTTGAGATATCGGTGAAGAACATCATAATTTTGGACGACGATCAAATCCCGGATACTTTCTCGCTCAGCATTGAAACGCACGATGTTCCCTATCTCATCGAGCTTATTATTGAACACCATCCAGGCAGAGGAAAGGTCATGCTCGACCTTTTTCTGAGCCTCATCGATAATCGTGCTTCTGACCAGGCGGGAACCGAAAATCATGGTCAAGATTCCCCCTAAAACGATCACGCCCACAAAGCTCAAGATCAGCTTGGATCTTAAAGACATCGGGCTTATTTTCATGATAGATAATTGGGAAGATTAATCCTAGATTTCACTATACTAAAAATCCGACCATTGATAAAGAGGATTTTTGCCAGAATTGCGAGAAACAAATTCTCAAAAGAATAAGAAAATCATAAATATTTCCCCGGATTTAAAGATAAACTGGGGAATTTTTACTCGCGCGAGTACTTTTTCCACATATGAACCGAATCCAAATCTAAGCTAACATGTTCATTTTCATATAGTTACATAGAATATTACTTTGGCATTTATTTTGCTTAATTCATGGGTGGCAATGAAAGCGGCAACTATGCGGGGAGGTGTGAAATGATCGTTTTTTTAATATTTTTGGTTTCTGGGTTTTTCTTAACACTTCATTATATCCTAGGTAGATTAGATCCTTTTCAGGACGAAAGGATCTCCAACCCAATCTCCCTCTCGATAAAAATTCATGAAGAATTCATAAAACTCCTAAAATCGGGAGAACTGTCGATCCCAAAAGGCCTCTTCATTTCGGATGGACATTTATGGTACAAAGCGCTTCCCGGTGGAAATATCAAGATCGGGATCGATGATTTTACTCTAAAACTCTTAGGAAAGATAGACAAAATCAAGCTCAATTCCCCCGGCAAGATCCTCAACAAAAGAGGCGGAATGTGCGTTATCAAACAAGGCCGGAAAAAATTGAAGTTCTGCTCCCCGATAGAGGGCACTATAATCCAGGTCAATGATGCGTTGAACAAAAAGGTTGAAACACTCTTGGCCGACCCATACGAACAAGGCTGGCTATACATCGCTAAACCGGCAATCGATGTCACATATCTGAGTCAGGAAGGAGAAATCGATATCCCTAGGGAGGAGTGGATGAAAGGGGAAATCGAAAAACTGTCGGATTTTGTCGTAAGGGAATATCCTTCGAGAAAAAAACTTGATCAGATGCTGCAAAAGGATAGAGTCCCTTTGGATGGACTCCTCCAGAACATGGATGGCTATGCATGGTACAGGTTCCAGGAAAATTTTTTGCGGTAAAACTTTCTAAGAGGCGATGGGGCGGAAATCCTCTTTGAAAACAACCTTGAATGTCGTCCCTTCCGCACGATTCGTCTCCAAGGTCCCTTCAATTTGTTTCACGAGGTCTTGCACGAGCTGCAATCCTAATGTTCCGTTTTTGCCCGATTCGAATTCGGCTGGGAGTCCGATGCCATTATCCTTGATCTCGATCGTGTAATTGTCTAATTTGTTTTTCAAATGGACAAAGATTTTCCCGGATTTTCCGTCAGGGAAAGCATGCTTGAAAGCATTCGATACAAGCTCGTTGATGATAAGACCACAAGGGATCGCTCTATCGATGTCCAAATACAACTTTCCCAGATCGAGCTCCAAATCGATACATTTTGCCTTTCTGCTGAACATCGCAGAAAGGTGATTCGCGATTCTTTTTACATAGTCCGAAAAATTGATTCTGTCGATTTTTCTGAAAGATACAATACTTCGTGGATTAGCGCCATGGATTTGATCCTGTTTTGAGCGATTTCAAAAGTATCTATCAGCGCTTTGCTTTTGAGTGATCTGGACTGGAGCCTGAGCAAGGATGAAATGATCTGGAGATTATTCTTTACCCGGTGATGGATCTCCCGCATCATCGCCTCTTTTTCCCGCAGCGAGGCTTTGATCTCATCCTCAGCGCGTTTTTGCTCCGTGATATCTGCTATCACTCCCTGGACTCCCATAAAGCGACCGTTCAATACAACAGGCCTTCCAGATGACCGAATCCACTTGAGTTCACCAGATTTTGTAAAGAACCGGCATTCGCTGGTTTCATGGATCCCCGAAATTCTCTTTTGAAACTGTTCCTTGATAAACTCCACATCGTCTTTGAATATAAACGTCATAAAATTCCTGCCAATGATCTCCATCGGATTATAGCCGCTGAGCGATTCGACAACAGGACTGATATAGGTGATGGTGCCGGCTGTATCGACAGAATACAGGACTTCGTTCATGTTTTCTACGAGGTGACGATATTTCTCCTCTGAAATTCTCAAAGCTTCTTCTGCACGCTTGCGCTCGGTAATGTCCGTAATGATTCCGAGGATGGCGTTTCCACCCCCATAGCTGATCAGCTTGGTCGTGATAATCGAATCGATCTTCTCTCCTGTTTTCGTGAGCAAGGTATACTCATAGGGAGGCACGTCGATTCCCTTTTTATGTTCCTGGAAATTGGATTTAATCACCGCGACAGATTCAGGTGCGATAAGACTGATAAAGTCGAAATCCGGCGAATAAAATTCTTCTCTTCGAAAGCCTATAACCTCTTCGCATTTCTGATTAGCATAGACGACACGTCCTTTTTTATTTATAAAGATCATGTTCGGCGATTTTTCCGCTAACATCCGGAATTTTTCTTCACTTTCACGAAGAGCCTCCTCTGCGAGTTTACGTTCGGTGATATCTCTGGCGATTCCAAGAACAAATGTTTTGTCTTTTTTTTTTACCGGACGTGTGCTGATATCTGCCAAGACTTCCGTGCCATCCCGGCGCCGAATCCTGAACTCATCAGGTCCTGTGGATATTCCTTTGGCATTCTCAAATAATAATTTTGCCGCTTTTGGAATTTGAGAAGGAAGTAGAAGTCCTAACTTCAGGAAATTTTTTCCGACAAGTTCCTGCTTTTTGTAGCCGGTCAATCGCTCGGCCATCCTGTTCCCGTCTAGAAATTTTCCCTTTAAGTCGCTAAGGTAATACGCGTCCGGAGCGGATTGAAATATTGTCTTGAATCGCTCCTCACTCTCCCGCAGGGCTTCCTCTGTTTGCCTGCGTTCCGTGACATCGCGTGCAAAAACTGACACGCCTGTGATTTCATCTCCATGACGAATGGGATTGAAAGATATCTCTGAATGAATAACATTGTCTCCTACATGGAATGCGTCATCTAGGGTAAAGCTCTCCCCCTTCAAAGCCCTATCATAGCGGTCGATCCAAATTTTTCTCAATTCAGGAGGCACTTGATCCGTGAGCTTCATCCCTTCTTCCAGTTCGACTCCGAAGACAGCTAAGAAACTATTTTTGAAATGGGAATTGATAATGAGGATCCGATAAGATCTATCAACCTACCAAATAGAATTTTTGGCGTTTTCTATAATTGCAAGCAGATTAGCCTGGCTATCGAAGATATGTTTGTCCTTCTTGATGTCTTTCATTTCTTGGCCTATTCGAGGGAATTTACCGGCATCTTTATCAAAGTCCCATAGCTCTTTGACAGACATAAACACAAAAACGAGATACCCCCAAATGTAGTTGCTCTGATACTAAAGCACAATCCCCCTTAAGGGGGATATGCGAGATGATTTTTTTCTCTTAAAAGGTGTACTCCAGGCTTACTGAAATTCCCAGATAGGAAAAGGAATTGACGAGCAGCTCTTCCAGGCGAACAATTCTACCTGACTTAAAATAGATGTTGGCATCAAATTGGTCAGAACCTACGTATAACATTGTCCTAGGGACCCGTTCTTTTCGCCAGATAGTGCCCCCGACACCTCTGACGTTGATACCGATCTCAGGTGTGATCCGGTATTTGACACCCAATCCCAGCCTGACCTGGTTTCCTCTCGTTTTCGGCCCAAGGCGAGTTCTGTCATAAAACCGATCTTTATCCCCGCTCGAAAAATAGTATCCGACGCCTGCAGAAATATGCGGGCGGACTTTTGCCTCTTGGCGAAGGTTCAGGACATAAAGGATAGATGCGGTGATGGAGGATATTGTCCAGTTCTCCTTGTACGGTTGTTCGATATGGTTGATTTCTATGATTTTCCCATCTGGAGTCGCAGAGCCATACCACTTCAAATCCGAGCTGTAGCCGGCCTTTTGATGGTCGAATTCCAGTTGAAATCCGAAACCATGCCAGGGAAAATACTGAACATGACAATTGAAATTGTGTTTCAAATTCAATTGCTCTGAAAAATAGACCAACCTCGGGTGGTATACCTCATATGAGCTCAAACTAGAGTCGAGGAAAAAAGAATATCCCGCCCCGACACCGATGATTATCGGGCCCCTCTTTGCCGCAACGCAGGGATGCCAAAGAACGACAAAGAATGAGAGCAGAAAAGCTGACAATAAGCGGAAAGTTTTTATCATGAGAGTTTCGGCACCCTTTTCCCGCAGCTTAATTATAAGACATCCCGGCAAGTCGATTCAACCGTCTACCGGCACCGGCGCCAATCCGATTCACTATAAAAATGTTCCAGCTCCTGCCACAAGTCTTTGGGTTTGCAGGTCATGATGACCAAATCCTGAGGTTGTCCTTTCTGATCCCAGACATAATTGGGAATGGTAGATTCTATATGGAATCCCAGTTTTTTGCAGATATTGATCGCACCTTTCTGAGGCTTCATCATCTTTACGACAATCTTATCTATATCTTTTTTCATAGCGAGGGAATGGAGTTCCCTCATCATGATCATCCCCAGGCCCTTCCTCTGAAAAGACCTGGCTACGATGACGCGGAGCTCCCCTTGATGTATGCGCCATTCTTCTTTAGAGATTTCGAACATCCCATCGCCGATGATTTCGTCTTCATGCAGGGCGACTATGCGGTAGATCGTTCCCTCTTCCATTAATCTCATCCGTTTTTCCACAACCTTTCGTTTCGTGACATCCACCTTAAGATAGACTCTATCGTCGGGAGGAAGAGCTCGGTAGAATGTCATCAATTTATCGAGGTCCTCGTAATGCAAATCTCTGACAAGAACTTTAGTCCCATCCTTCAGTGTTTCTCTTTTTTTTCTCATACAATGATCCTCCTTTTATCCGAAACTAGCCTGTGTTCCATCATAATAATCTTATTGGAATTTCAAAAAAGGTTCAACTCTTCTTACCGGCTCTTTCGAAAAAAAGGTGTTCATGGAAAAGAATTTTGTTAAAATAACACTTTCGCATTCGAAAGAATGCTTTTTGGCGTCTTGTAAACACGAGAAAGATCATAAGAGAACGTTTTTAAATTGAAAAAAATGGCGGAAAGCACTGATCCCAATAATGATTTCAACCCACAAAAAAATTATGAATCCAGCAAAAAGGCAATCGGCTACATTTCCCGCTCGGAAGCGACACAAGCCGATTACGACCGCATAGGATTCATGTCCGGCCTGGAAGTCCACCAACAGCTAAAAACCGAAAAAAAACTATTTTGCAACTGTCCGGCAGGGCTGTATAACAGCAAATCCGAATATGATGCTGAAATCATCAGGCACATGCGCCCAACTTTGAGCGAGCTGGGAGAATACGATGGAACAGCATTGATGGAATTCAAAACACGCAAGCAGATCATCTACCGCATCAAAAATCAAACCGCCTGCACCTATGATATCGATGACACCCCCCCCTTCCCACTCAACCGGGAAGCACTGGATTATGCCCTCGAGATCTCTCTGTTGTGCAAACTCAATATCGTGGGCGAAGTGCACATCATCCGCAAACAGTACCTCGACGGCAGCATCCCTACAGGCTTCCAGCGGACAGCTATCCTGGGAGTAGAAGGGGAAATTCAATTGACAAACAAAAAGGTCCGCCTGATCCAGCTCAGTGTCGAAGAAGATTCGTGCAGGGAAGTTTCCGATATCGGTCATGTTCGCATTTATCAGACGGACCGGCTTGGTATCCCTTTAATCGAAACGGTAACTTATCCTGATTTTGTAAACCCCGACGAGGTACGCGAAGGAGCGGAATACATACGGTTTCTTAACCGAAGCACAGGAAAGGTCGTCACCGGCATCGGGTCCGGACGTGAAGATGTGAACGTGAGCTGCAGGGGGGGCAGTCGCGTCGAAATCAAGGGGGTCTCCCATAACAAATGGATCCCTGAGCTCACTCACAACGAAGCCTTCAGGCAGTGGGCCCTGCTGCGGATACAAAAGCTACTCGATGATAGGATCGAGAATCAAGAGGCTTGGGAAATCGTTTGGAAAAAACTCGACCTTCCTTCCTGTGATCTCCCCTTTATCCCATCCACAGCCATCGACCAGCCGGGCTTCGTTTCTGTCGCCGTTAACCTTCCCTTTTTCTGGGGGATTCTTTCTCATTTCACGCAACCGGGAAAAGCCTTTGCCGATGAATTGAGCGACCGGATCAAAGTGATTGCCTGCATCGAAAAACCAAATATGGCCCACTCCGAAGACCTGGAGGAAACGCCGGAACCATCCTTGTGGAGAAAGATCAGAACCCTTCTTGGATCGGCAGAAAACGATGCACAGCTAATCCTGTGGGGCCCCCAGGAGGACATCTCCACAGCACTGGAAACAGTTGAGGAAAGATGCCGCTTGGCCTTCCTCGGGGTTCCTCGAGAAAGCCGAAAATCCTTTGAGGACGGAACTACCATTTTCGAGCGGGTACTTCCGGGGCCTGACCGCATGTACCCTGATACGGATTCAGCGCCCATCCCGCTTGCTGATGAGTATATTGAATCTATTAAAAAGCGACTCCCGGCAGATGTCAGCGACCGCTATGTGCAGATGAAGAAATGGGAGATCCCGCCGGATGCATACCCCTATCTGCTGAGAAACAACCTGGTTATTTTTATAGAAAAAATCACCGGGGAACTCGGGATTCCACCAAAATTCACCGGAACATTGATGGCCCACACCCTCAAGCACTTAGAAGGCCAGCATCCTTCCAATCCGGATTTCAACCATAAAAAAATATACGGATTATTAAAATTCCTTAAAGAAGAAGGCATAGATTTGCCCATTGCAAAAATTATGCTCCCCATCATCCATCAAAACTCCCAAATGGATTTTGAATCCGTTCTCCTCTCCCTCGGATTCAAAAAAACTCCCGAAGGCGAAATCTTGAAGAAGGCTTCAGACCTCATAGGAGCCGCCCGAAAGTCGGGGGTGTCCGATGAAAGGGGTGCCCGCCTCCGCTGGATCATGGGCCAACTCCAAAAAATCGCAAGAGGAAATATCTCTATGCGCCGCTTGAGGGATCATGTGGATCAATCATTAAGAACGGAGAACGAAACTAATCCAGAACCATGAATGACGAAAACTTTCAGGGTTACAAAGGGCAGGCTCTTGCCGTGCTTCAGAGGTTTCAGGCGAGAGTATGGGGAAAAGTCCGGATCGACACCTCCAGAGGAGTATTTGAAGGAACCATCCTTCCCCGAAGCGAAAGCGATGACGACCGGCATATCGTATTGAAAATCGCCTCTGGATACAACACAGGTATCAACGTCGATACGATCGATAATGTCGAGGAACTCGGCTACAAAAAAGCCAAATACCAAATCCCGGAAAAGGAATTTCCCTATTCAGATGAAAAACCCAATGTCAGACTTTTCGGCACCGGGGGAACCATCGCTTCGCGCCTGGATTACCGGACAGGAGCCGTGATCCCGGCCTTTTCCCCAGGAGAGCTCTATGGAGCGGTTCCGGAACTGGCTGATATCTGTAACCTCACAACCGATAAACTTTTTGCAGTTTTTAGCGAAAACATGGGGCCCGAACAGTACAAAATCCTGGCTATCGCGATCGGCAAAGAGATCGAGAAAGGTATCGATGGGATCATCGTCGGCCACGGAACCGACACCCTTCACCACACCGCTGCCGCCTTGACATATATGGTCCAAGGTCAGCCCGTCCCTATCGTGCTTGTCGGTTCCCAGCGCTCCTCTGACAGGCCCAGTTCGGATGCTGCCCTGAACCTGATGCATGCCGCCTACGCAGCCGGCCATTCCGACATCGCAGAATCCGTTGTCTGCATGTTCGGTCCCACTTCGGATGAATACGGATTTTTGCACCGCGGAACCAGGGTAAGGAAAATGCATTCTTCATACAGATCGACATTCCGAACCATCGGAGATATCCCCTTGGCCCGGGTCACCCGGAACAGCGTGGACCTGATGAAAACGCGATATAACCCGAGAAGGAAAGACAGGACAGTGAAAATCCTTCCGTATTTCGAGGAGATGGTTTCCCTCCTTTATTATTATCCGAATATGAGGCCGGATATCATCCATTCCTTGATCGACAACGGCTACAAAGGCATCGTCATAGCGGGTACGGGATTGGGACACGTGAACAAACCCTTGTATCCAGCTCTCAAAAGAGCATCCGATGAAGGCGTTGCCTTGTACATGACGGTTCAAACCTTATGGGGATATGTCCACATGTATGTATACGAGACCGGTCGTGATATGCTTGACCTTGGAATTATCCCGGCGGAAAACATGCTTCCCGAGGTGGCATATATCAAACTGGGTTGGGCATTGGGACAGACGAATGACCTGGAAGAGGTCAAAAAGATCATGCTCACCCCCATAAACGACGATATCACGGGACGAGAACCCTACAACGGCTACTTAATCTATCAGGGGGGAGTGCCCGAGGTCGAAGAATTTATCAAAAAATTTCATAAATAATAACAGCAAAATCAGAGATCGGGGGAATTAAGAGGGGGAGGATGATTTGCGGCGCCAGTCCCGGGACCTAGTGAAAGACGACTTTCGGTTCCGCAATGCGGAATTGATTCTTGCCGCTCTGCTTGGCCAGGTAAAGCATGGAATCCGCCTGGATTATGAGCTCGGCTTTGTCCGAAGCTTCTTCGGGAAATACGGCAATACCCATACTGACTGTGGGATTTCCGATCATGATCGATTCATCGTGGAAAAACTCATGGGAAGTAAGAGCATTATGGATCCTTTTCGCGACGATGACGGCATTATCTCTATGGACATAAGGCAAAACCACTGCAAATTCTTCCCCGCCGTAACGGGCAGCAAAATCGACTTCTCTGATGCTGTTCCTTACGACTTGCCCCATCTCTCTTAAGATTGCATCTCCGGCCAAATGTCCCAGAGTGTCGTTATAACGTTTGAAATCATCCACATCGATCATGATCAAGCTAACGGGGAATCCCTGGTCGAAAGCCCGCTTCAGCTCATAGCCTAAGAACTGCTGGAAATAACCATGGTTGTAAAGCCCGGTGAGCCAATCCACCTGCGACCTGTCCAAGGCCTCTTCATAATGGGTCCGAAGGCTGTCCATATGGACTTTTTTCTCCAATAACGTTTTGATCCGTGCCTTGAGCTCTCTCCCGATGACGGGTTTAACGAGAAAATCATCCGCTCCAAGCTCGACCCCTTTAATCTTGCTTTCCAGGTCATCGAGACAGGTCACGATAACGACCTGGATTTCCTTGTGTTCTCTTTTCAAACGGCGGCAGATCTCGAACCCATCCATATCCGGTAGAATCACATCCAAGAGAATCAAATCGGTTCTTTCCTGTTTTATGATGGAAAAGACGTCTTTTCCGCGATCGACTTTTTGGAGCTTATATGGCTCCCCCTCCAGAGCGCTTTCCACGATTGCGGCATCCACTTCGGTGTCTTCCACAAGGAGAATCCGCGCCAAATCCTCCTCTGTCATTTGCATTACCTCTTTCTGCCTGGGCATAACCCCGAAATTTCTTCCAGAAAGTGTCCTGATCGACAACTGGTCCCTGTATTCCTTGAGACGGAGCATGGAACTTACCCGTGCTTTCAGTTCTGAAGAGTGGACCGGCTTGTTGAGAAGCTCTTCAGCTCCTTCCTCAAGCCCCCTTATTTTGCATTCGGAATCCTCCAAAGATGTGATGATAATGATAGGGACATCCTTTGTCCGCCTATCCTTTTTCACTTTGCGGGTGACTTCATAGCCGTCTATCCCGGGCATCATCAGATCCAAAAGAATCAAATCTGGAAGCTGGTTGAGTGCCGCTTCCAGCGCTTTTTCTCCATTCGATGCCTTGATTATGTTGTACCTTTCATCGGATAGCATGGATTCCAGCACTTTAAGGCTCGTGGGGTCATCGTCTACGATCAGTATTTTTTTCTTATAGGTCTTAGGATCCATATCAGCCTTCCTAAATCAGCGCCCGCGGTCAATACCGGATTTATGACTTCTGTCAAAACAATAGTCTATCCATTTGTTCGCCGATGTAAATCACCCTTTTGTGTGATTTGGGGGGTGAGATTTTGCATCTCCACGTAATCCCCCTCTCACCCCTGGAAACCATCGGTTATGATGAATTTTTGCCTTCCATTATTTTCCGATGTTTTCCGAAAAACCCCGAGAAAAGTCGTCAATAAGTCGACACGATTTTTGTTGTAAGATCGCAGCTATTTTGATAGAATTTTTTCATGTTAAGGGGGTTCGCAAATCGTCCGAAGGGAGGATTCAAACTGGTGACTTATCTATTCATAGTTCCAATGGGATTCGTCATAAGTATTTCACTGATATTGATCCTTATGGACGTTCCTTTCAACCTGGGATTTCTTGTATTGCTCGGGTATTCTATCAGTGGGATTCTTGCGATTGGTCTGTGGATTCATAAGAAGTTGAAGTAGCCACTGCAATAATATCAGAACGAAAGGATATCACTGATCACGTCAATAATTTTTGTGAATTCTACGCTGATATTTTTCCCGTAGACATCATCAGGAAGGGTAATGAAATTTGGTAAAAAGGACCTCTTCCATTTTGTGTGAGAGATAACGATAAAGAGACGGGTGGTACGGCTGGAGGGGCCCCCCGCCCGCCCGCAGCGGAAGGGTGCCCACTGGGGGATGGGTGGAGCAAGGACGGCCGGGGGAGGAAGCCGTGACAGGACCCGTCATTATCCACTGGCAAAAAACGCACACAAAATGGAAGAGAACCGGTAAAATAGCCTTCGTGCTAGGATCCCAGCTTTTCTCCGCAGTGGGGGCAGACCTTCCAATCCTTTTCGATAGGCTTATGACATTTCGGACAATCGGAATGCAGACGGGTCGCACAATTTGGGCAAAAAACATACGTGGGAGACAATGGCAGCTGACAATTGGGACAGGTTTGGGAGGAAGGCTGCGATGGGGCAACTTCTTTTTCCGCGGACCCGTTGCTCGACCTCACGATCAGATAGATCAGGAGGCCGATCAAGTTGCCGATGAAAACGAGCAGCGCCCACAAAATTCCACTCATGCCGCGGCGCTCGGCATCCCGATAAACCCAGACGATCACGAAGATCCAAATCACGAGGAGTGCGAGGGAAACGATCGAATAGGAAGTGATATTGAAAAAACCATACGGACCGAACTCGATGTGCCCGACCCTCGGGAATTTCACTATCTGCCAGAAATGAGGAAAAATGCCGAAAGGTGCAAAAATAAAAGGAAGAAACCGGCCCAAAACCAGTATAATCAGAACCACCAAGATAATGATGGCTATCGTTCTTCCTGCTGTGCTAGCCATGACATACCTCCTTGTTTATAAAGCCATTGATCAGATCTTTTTTTTGGAATCGGAATCTTTTTATCAAAACGGGAGTAAAAAACAGCATCAGCAAATTCTGGAGAACAAGAATCAAAACGCCGATAACCGGAAAAGAGAGAGGGCGATCGGCCATGATTTCCTTCGCCAGAGGCAACATGAGCACGCCTGTCAAAATGAGGAGCGCCCCCAATGCGATCCAAATATATTTCGGGATGGACGACCTCCGCAACCGGGCATGACACAAGATGCGAGTTTTTTCAAAAAACTCACCTGATGGCATAGGGACAGACACTCCCTGCAGGTGATACCGGATTTTATGCATATCGGATTCGAGCGTTGCGCATTTTGAACAGCGGGAAATATGCCGTTCTAACTTTTGACGTTGGTCTTGTCCGAGATTTTCTTCACTCGTCAACAATCTTTCGACATCGTTACAGTTCATTTGGTCTTCTCCTATTATCTCCGGTCATTCTCGGTTGATAGACCGCCAGATCCTCTCGAAGCTTTTTTACTGCCCGAAACATGAGGGACTTAACCGTGCCGATCGGAATTTCGAGGATCTCACTGATCTCCGATTGTTTGAAACCCTCGATTTCTTTAAGCGTAAAGATGAGGCGGTGTTGATCCGGCAAATTGGCGATGGCTCGAGAAATCGCTTGCCCCATCTCGATTTTCTCGGATTGGTTCGCATGCCCTGGGATAACCTGATCGGAAATTCCATCACACACGTTCAGATCTTGATCGCCAGCCCATTTTTTTTGAAACAAAAATCGCCTTCTCGTGCGTTTTTTTCGCAGTGCATCCTTGTGGAGGTTGGCTGTGATCGTGAATAACCATGATTTGACTTTTTTCATATCCAAGACCTTGGGAAAATACCGGGCTACCCTAAGCCACGTTTCCTGGAAAAGATCTTCCGCCTCACCCTTATTCTGAGTCAAACTGTAGGCGAAGCTGTAGACAGCGGTTCTATGTGTGTCGTAGAGTTTGTCGAACATCTGATGACTCATGCGGTCTGCATCCGGTCTCAACTTCAAAGACGTACGAGATTAAAAAAAGTTCTGGCTAAATTTTAATTTTTTTGAACTAATTTCACAAATGGGGGAACTTTTTTGTGTCCCTTGCGTCTAGTATAATATGAATAACTTTTACAACATAAAAGAAATGAGTGAATGGAAGGCCAATCATGAAATACCTGACTCGAAAAGAAGAATTGATCCTGCTGGCTATATTCAAGTTGGAAGAATGCGCCAGCCTGGTTAAAGTCCGGGAGCACCTCACCGCTTCCACCGGGGATAAGTGGACAGTAGGCAATGTTTATGTCCCTTTAGATAGAATGACCAAGACAGGATATCTCGAGTCCCGCATTGGAGATCCTTCCGCCCAACGGGGAGGCAAAGCTGTCAAATATTATCGCCTTACAAAAAAAGGAGAGAAAGCTTTGTTCGAAATCCGTAAAGTCCACGACAGGATGTGGGCGGGAATTCCAGAGCTGGCCGTGAAGAAATAATGGGCACATGAAACCACAATTCCATTCCCCCCCCAAGATAGCCGGATGGGTCATGCGGCGTCTTTTGCCCAGAGATGAGCGCGCTCATCTTGGTGGGGATTTCGAGGAGATATACAACAGTATATGCTCAGAAAAGGGGCGGCTGGCGGCCGACCGCTGGTACTGGTTTCAGCTGATCCAGTCGATGCCAGAAATTTTTTTTAATTCCATTTATTGGAGTCTAGTCATGTTTCGAAACTATCTCAAAATTACTTTCCGGAATCTCAAAAGGCACTTGGGTTATTCTGTTATCAATGTCGCCGGTTTATCGGTCGGAATAGCCTGTTTTATCCTTATCCTCTTGTTCAGTATGTATGAATTCAGCTATGAATCCCATCATCAAAATGCCGGACGGATTTACAGGGTGAATGTGGAACAGCACCTGACCGATCAAGTTTTTTATGCTCAAACATCCCCGGTCCCCCTTGCTGAAACACTCTACAACGAGCTTCCGGAAGTTGTTGGATTTACCCGCTTCCAAGCGCTCCGCACTTTTCTCGTTCGACATGAAGACAACAAATATTACGAGAATGAGGTTGTATTTACAGACCACGGCGCCTTGGAAATGTTCACCTTCCCCTTTCTCAAAGGAGACAAATCGACAGCCTTGAAAGAGCCTAACACCGTTGTCGTGACAGAAGATATAGCCACCAAATATTTCGGCAATCAAGACCCAATCGGGAAATCCCTCGATGTGGAAAACGATATGGTAGGCAAAATGTCCGTCATGGTGACAGCGGTGATGAAGAATCACCCTAAAAATTCCAACATCCAATTCAATATTCTCATTTCGATGGAATCCTTGAGAGATCTCGCTCCAGATGCCGCCTACTGGAACAACTGGATCAGTCAACAGCTCGTCTCCTATATTATGCTCCCTGAAACACACTCTGTGGCCGATGTGGAGCAAAAGATCGCTGGAGTGTTCGCAAAACATCAGAGAGATGACGACACACGGGTGCTAAAGCTGGGACAGCTCAAACGGATGCATCTCCATTCCGTCGTTACGAATACGGGCGACATCCGCACGATTTACATTTTTTTTGCGACAGGGCTTCTGATCCTGGTGATCGCGTGCATCAACTTCATGAATCTATCCACCGCCCGCTCTGCCAAACGGGCCAAGGAAGTGGGGCTGCGCAAAGTCGTCGGAGCCAACCGCAAACAATTGATCCGGCAGTTCTTTGGAGAAACCCTTCTTTTCTCCGCCTTCTCCATGGCCCTTTCTCTGGCCCTGGTCTATATTTTTCTGCCTTCCTTGAACAGCTTGACAGGTCAGTTTATCCGGTTCAGCAATATCGGCCGCACGGAAATCGTCTTCAGCCTGATCGGCATCGTGGTTCTTGTAGGCCTTCTCTCGGGGAGCTATCCAGCTCTTTTTCTATCTGCCTTCCAACCGACGAGTGTCCTCAAGGGCATTTTTAAAACGGGCCGTAAAGGCAGCCTATTCCGAAAAGTTCTGGTCATCTCACAGTTCAGCATCACCATCGCTTTGATCGTCTGCACATTTATCCTCGGCAGGCAGCTTCAATTTATGCGGAACAAGGACCTGGGTTTTAAAAAAGATCAAATCCTGGTCATAACGAACAACAGTACGGAAGGAAGCCAAAATATTCAACCTGTAAAAACTGCACTGATGCAGAATCCGAGGATTTTGGGGGTCTGCGGATCCTTCCACCTGCCCAGTAGCATCGGGAGGTACAACAATGTCACTTGGGAAGGGGCACCGGAAGGAAAGCAGATCGAACTCATCTTCAACACCGTGAGCTACGATTTCATCGACACCTACGAAATAGAGCTTATCGCCGGCCGGAATTTCTCGCCTGAATTCCCGACAGACGACAGGAGTACCAGGAGAAGTCAAAGAGATTCTCAAAACGCCGGTGCGGTCATTATCAATGAAGAGGCTGTCCGGCGATTCGGATGGGATGATCCTATCGGGAAAAAGGTCATCCAGGTTTTCGGGAAATCCCGGTATTATTACACCGTTGTCGGCATCATCAAAGATTTTCACTTTTCCTCGTTGAAAGATGCCATCCAGCCCATGAATCTATTTCTCAGTTTAGATTCCAACCGGTATATATCCGTCAACATGAAGACCCAGGACATCCCCGGAACGATAGCGTTCATCGAAGAGACCTGGAACAAGATTTATCCCAACTTACCGATGGATTACTTCTTTCTGGATAGCGTCTTCGAAAGGCAGTACCGCTCCGAAGAAAGACTGCGACGCCTTTTCGGATATTTCAGTGCCCTTGCCATTTTTATCGCGTGCCTGGGCCTTTTCGGTCTGGCATCCTTTGCGGCTGAACAGAGGACCAAGGAGATCGGGATCCGGAAGGTCCTGGGATCATCTGTTTTAGGGATCGTCGGACTTTTATCCAGAGATTTCACTTATTTGGTGCTGATTGCAAATCTGTTAGCCTGGCCGGCAGCCTATTTTGTATCCCGGACCTGGTTGAAAAGTTTCGCCTATCGCATCGACATCAACGGCCAGTTCGGATATTTTCTAGGCGCTGCGGTTCTGGCCTTGCTGATCGCTGGGCTGACAGTATGCTTTCAGGCTCTCAGAGCGGCACACGCTAATCCTATCGATTCCCTCCGCTATGAATAAGGGGGAGGCAGTGAATAAATGAATAGGGGTCAGACGGACTTAAGTTATTGTGATTAATAAAATCATAAGATAATTTATGCCAATTTTGGGGCATAGAATCACTTTTCGGGGGACGAAAAGGTGCTTCTAAGCCTTTTTTCCTTCCTATTCATGTTATTTTCGCTTAAAATGATTAATAATCATGTTAAAAAAGGGTCAGCAATTCTTCCTGTTTTCCCTCTCAATATTGTTGTTTTTGTCGCCTCTTCTTTCCCAAACAAAAGAATCGTGGCTGAAACTGGAACGCAAAGGAAAGGGGTACGGCTACGACCACATCATCGTCGAAGACCTCAATAACGGGAACATCAAATATAGGGTCGATCACACCATCAAAACTGACATAGCCGGCTTCAACCCTCAAGATATCACACAAAAGGGGCACTATATTGTCGATGGCAATATGAATCCCGTATCATTCGACCTACAAATCAATTTCAAATCCAAGGAAACACGGATCAATGGTGAGTGCAGGGATGGGACATTATTTTTGACTCGTCAAGTCAATGCTGAAGAATCACGGATCCTAGAAATCCCTTTCGATGATGTCTATTTCGAAGTGGTCCTGGGAAATATCATTTTTCAGAGAAAAGACCAAGGGATCTTCAAGCTGAAAGTTTTCAATCCTGTCGAGGCCAAAGTCAATTCCTATGACGTGGAGGTGCTGCCCGATGATAGAGGGGGGATCATCGCCAAAGTGAGAGAAAGAATCACCATGATCTTTTACATCGACAAGAAAGGCTTGGTCAAGCAGATCAAGTTCGTCGAGCTCAACAGCCGGTCTTATGTCACATCGGCAAGAAATGCCCGCAACATCAACTATCTAAACACGTCCGATGGACTGACTCTGACCGTCCTGTGCAAACCCCAATTTCCGAATGTTTGGGACATCAACAAAGCCCAGGTGTCCATCAAATGGAAAGGGATTCCTTTCGAACAATTCCAGTTCACGGACAACCGGCAGAAAGCTATCGAAACAGTACAAAATGGGGATGAATACGAGGCTGTTCTGGAAATAAACAAACCTCTTTCCCAACCAGATCAGGTCATGTTACCTATCCAGGACGAAAAATTCGCCCTTTTTCTTGAGGATTCGGAGTTTATCAAGCCGAGTGACCCGGCCATCCGGCGACAGGCTATCGAAATCGCAGGCGATGAGAAAGACGCTCTTGCGCTCGTAAAAAAAATTCTCCTCTGGGTCTACGAAAACATCGGGACAGAATACCTCGCCGAAACACTGTCTGGACCGGAAGTTTTAAAAAGAAAAAGAGGCAAGTGCGTGGAATTCTCGACTTTATTCGCTTCCCTTGCACGAGCAGCGGGGATTCCCACACGGGTGGCCTTTGGAGAAGCGCTCAACGGACAAAATTGGGTGGGGCACATGTGGTGCGAAGTTTGGCTGGGTGATTGGATCGCCGTGGATGCCGCCTCCGGTATCCTCGTCGAAAGCCCTTCCCACCTCAAGTTTATCGATAGCCCGACCGTTATGGGAACCCAAAGAATCCGCTGGAAGCTGGTCGACAACCTGAGTATCGAAGTCCTGACATTCCAAAAATAACATCCTTAGCCTGAAATATTTATAAAATCCGCCGATGTCTACATTCTTCCCAGAATTAATATTTCATATT